>WNFC01007287.1_pt1 | contig 19055 bp, 25 predicted proteins | sample 5400541 | NCBI WGS metagenome assembly WNFC01 (sample SAMN13153342, study PRJNA577476) | soil metagenome | isolation source: 120 cm saprolite under Douglas fir tree site 2 hole 2 replicate 1 | place: USA:California | collected 2015-04-18 | reverse complement strand
CATCATGCGGGTCGCCGGGGCGCCGAAGGTGATCCATGTTCTGCCGCCAACCATCGAGAGGAGAACAATTGCCTACAGAGCTCGGTCTTGACGCCATCCGAGCGTTGCTGGACGAAGGCGCTCAGCTGATCGACGTGCTGCCCCCGCCGGAATACGAGGAGGAGCACCTGCCGGGGGCGGTCAATATCCCGCTGAAATCACTGGACGAGAAGACCACCCGACAGCTGGACCATGGCCACCCCGTCATCGTCTATTGCTGGGACTACCAGTGAGACATGAGCCCACGAGCCGCGTGGCGGCTCGAGCGACTTGGGTTCGAGCAGGTCTTCGACTTCTCGGTCGGGAAGGCCGCTTGGCTTGCCATGGGATGGCCGCGGGAGGGAACCGCCGCCGCCGTCCCGAACGCGGGAGAGGTGGCTCGAAGCGGAACTCCGACGTGCTGGCTCGATGACCGGATCAGGGGGGTGCGGGAAGGGATCCTCGCCGCGGGGGCAGATGCTGCATCGTCGTCAACCCGGAGGGAATCGTCCAGGGCCGACTGATGCTCGCCGCTCTCTCCGAAGATCCGGAGGTCACCGCTGAGGAAGCTATGGAGATCGGACCCACCACCGTCCGTCCAAGCGAGGCTCTGAAGCCACTCGTAGAGCGTATGAAAAAAAGAGCGTGAGGACGATGATCGTCACCGACCTCCGAGGGAAGCTGCTGGGCCTCCTCTATCGAGAGGACGCTGAGCGAGCCTTGGCGAACCCCGCCGAGGGCAAGCCCTCTCGGCCTCTTTGATGCACACGGGCCCTCACCGGGAGCCAAGCTCCGGCACTCCAGCTTGAGCGTCCGATTTGAGGTCTTTTGGGCGTGAACAAACCCGTGAACAAAATGAACTGGATCGGGGACCCCGAGGCCCCTATCGATCCAAAACACGCCTCTGGTATGAAAATCCCCCGCGCGGACAGATCCCGGTCTGGTCAGGCTGCCGGCTCGACGGTCACCTTAAGCCCGAGCTTCTCGAGCTGGTGGACGAGCCGACGCTTGTAGGCCTCGGTTTCGTTGCGCTTCTCGAAGTAGTCGAAGCCCAACTCCTCGTAGTTGCCGCTGTGGGCCAGCACGTGCCAGATGATCACGAGCATGGTGTGCCCGACCGCGAAGATCGCCTTGGTCTCTCCGCCGTTGCTCTTGCCGAAGCGAGCGACAAATCGACGGTACTGGGCCGAGAGGTAGGTGTCCTTGGTGTGGGAGGCGGCCCACGCAGCCTCGCACAAGGCGGTGCGCAGATCGTCGTTGCCCCGTCGTGCCCGCCCAGAGCGGCGCTTGCCGGCTGACTCGTGGTTGCCCGGGCACATCCCCGCCCATGAGGCCAGATGCCCGGCGGTGGGAAACCGGGACATGTCTACGCCGATCTCGGCGATGACCACCTCCGCCACCCGCCGGCCCATTCCGGGAATGGTGCAGAGCCGGTCAATCTGCTGGGCGAAAGGGGCGGTCTCGCTCACCACCTGGGCGTCGAGGCGATCGATCGCCTTCGACAGATGATCGCTATGGTCAAGGTACAAGCGGGCCATGAGGGCGTGGTGCTCGCTGAAGCGTCCTTCGAGGGCCAAACGAAGCGCCGGCAGCTTGGCCCGCATGCGAGTCAGGGCCAGCTCGGCTAGCGCGTCAGGGTCGCGCTCTCCGGCGATGAGGGCCTCCACCATGCGACGGGAGGACTTGCCCAAAATGTCGGTGGCCACCGAGTCGAGCTTGATGCCCGCGGTCTCCAGCAGCTTCTGGATGCGTTGCACTTCTCGAGCACGTTCTTCGACGAGCTTCTTTCGGTAGCGGGTGAGATCCCGCAACCGCGCCATCGCCGGCTCAGGGATGAAACTTCCTCGAAGCAAGCCGCACTCGAGCAGCTGCGCCAGCCAGGCGGCGCCGGAGACGTCGGTCTTACGGCCCGGGACGTTCTTCACGTGCTCGGCGTTGACGAGCTTCAACTCGACGCCGGGCATGTCCTCAAGGACGTGCCAGACCGGCTGCCAGTACACGCCCGTAGCCTCCATGGCTACCTCCGTCACGCCCTGGGAGACCAACCAGTTCCGTAGTTGCACCAGATTCCTGGTGAACGTTGGTGCCCGAGGGTCTCGTGGTTGGAGATTCTGGTATTCGTGCTCGCGGCGACAATCAAGGATGCCTGGAGACCCCTGCGCCTTGACCTACGGGTTCACGGCACCAATGAGACCCGGCGTCGACGAGCAGCAAACCATTTTCATCCACAATGGGTGGCCGCCGCTCCGCGGCGGCCATGGGGGTCTGACCTGGTGTTTCGCGAGTGGGCCGCCTGGGACTCGAACCCAGCCCCACGGATTAAAAGTCGGACAGGTGGCCTATGGCTCCTGACCAGCCAAAACAGGTCTGACCTGCGGCTTCAGGTTTCTCGCTGCTGTCCGTCTAGTGCCGTGCTGTGCCGCCCAGTCCGTCTGGTTATGGATGGTGCGTGAACAAATGCGTGAACAAGAGGGCGACGCCGAGCCTGACTCCTATGAGGGGTTGCTAGACCCAGTGGCACCTTCGGAGGTCGATCCACCAAGGCGCCTCTCCGGGCGCCGAAGCCCTCTACTGGATGTCGGCTCGGGGAGTAAGTCCCCGGGTGACGAATGTCTGAGACATTAGGCAAATCGGCTCTGGATGCCCCCTGGTCCCCGGCGACATCGGGTGGATCACCTTGAGTCCGCAACAGTTCAGAGGTGCCCACCGGGGTAGCTCCCGCTGAGTGTGGTTTCGATTAAAGAAGCTGTGGGGCCCCACGTGCTCTACACTGTTCTACATGCGGTCGAGGTTCGATCCTTCACTTCTCGACCCCGAGAGCCCCTTCGAGATCGATGAGCGCAACCGGCCCCACCTCGCCAAGCATGATCCGTACACGGAGGCGGATCTGCTCGATGCCTGGGCGGATCCAGGCGCCATCTTCCTGCCTGCGGCAGCTGATGGACCTGCCGATTGGCTGCTCGTGGCCAGCATTCCGGGGGACATGATTCAGGCACCCCTGGCTCCTTCCGACAGCGGTGATCCGGCGAAGTGTCGACCGATCGGGCTGTACCGGGCCACGCAGGAGCAAGGTCGTCGATACCGAGAGGAGAACGCATGAATTCACCGATGAGCGATGCTGAGGCCTCCGACTTCTACGCTGACCCGGCCAACCAAGGCGTGGCGCCAGGTCCGGCAGTCCGCCCCCCGCGGCCCAAGGCCCTTGGTGGCTCGATTCCTGTCCGATTCCCGCCAAGCTCGGTTGAGGCCATCAAGCGAATGGCAGATGCGGATGGTTTGACAGTGAGCGGGTGGGTGCGCCGGGTCGTGGATGCCGAATTGAGGCGCCGGGAGGGGACTGCGACGAAACGAGCCGAAGTTGCCGAAGAGCTTGAGCGCCTGGCACGCCAGCTGCGGGCTTCGGCGGACGTGCGGCCACGTTAATGTGATGCTCGATGGCATACATCCACGATCGCCCGGCCAGCCATGGGTGGCGCGGCCGGCATTATGGACTGGCGCGACCGTCCCCAACCAGCGCGGACCGCAGCATGGCGGCAGCCGACCAGCGCATCGTTTCCGCGGCCTGTTCCGGGGTGAGTCCCGCCCTGTCGGTGAGCCAGACAAACGCTTCGATGCCCAGCGCCGCTGCAATGGCGTTGATCAGGCGGCGAAGATCGGCGTTGGGGAGCCGCCCATGCAACGGTGACAGGGCGTCAGCGACCCAGGCGATACGCCGTCCGGTGCGAAGCGGCTGGGCGTCGCGAGCGCCTGCGACGGGCTCCAGCGAGAGGCGAAGGTTGGCACGCAACTCTGGCTCGTACTCCACGATCTGGCGCGTAATGGAGTCGGTGACGAGTTCGAGACGTTCCTCGGGGTCCTCGGGCGCCGGCTCGACCAACAGCGACGGCTGCTGCATCTCGGGGTAGGTGGCCGCCAACAGTCCGCGCTGGTTCGGGAAGTAACGATAGGCCGTGGCCCGGGCGACCTCGGCAGCATCGGCCGCCTGCTCGACCGTTGGTGAGATCCCGCGGCTCAGCAGCTCGCGGGCTGCGGCCACCAAGACGGCCCGCGTGCGCTCCTTTTGATGAATACGTCCGGTGGTCTCATATGGGATTGACATGCTCACGATGATACTCTAATCTCGAATGAGATCGAAGTCTCATGAGGGAGAGGGAGAGAGAATGAACACATCTGCCACCGCAACATCCGGCCTGATCGTCGCGGGTTCCGAGGGAGAGGCCGTCTGGTTCAACGGAGCCCTCATGCGGTTCAAGGTCCCAGGGGAGTGGAGCAGTGACGCCTACTCTCTCATGGAGGTCAGCTCTTCGGAGGGGCGGGCCACAGGTCTGCATGCGGATCCGAACAACGAGACGTTCTACGTGCTCGAGGGCGCGTTGCTGTTCCACATCGACGGGGAGGAGCAGCACCGGGCCGTTGCTGGCGACACTGTGGCCATCCCGCAGGGCACGGCACATGCCTTCCTCGTGGTCTCGTCAACGGCCAGGTTCCTGGTGATGAACACGCCCAGCTACGATCGCTTTTTCCGGGAGGGGGGACTGCCCGCCACCCACGGTGACCTGGCGTCGGCGCCGCCGCCGGACCACGAGCGCACGCTGGCCGCAGCACAGAAGTTCGGCTGCCAGTTCTTCGGCCCCCCGCCCTTCGACCCGGAGTCCGTGACCCGCGTGAGCGGATAGGGGCCGCTGCGCCCCGTGACCAACCCGGACCAAGCAGATCGCGAACCCGCTTGACCCGGGCCTCGGCCTCGGATGGCATCTGGTGGGGGCAGGTCGCCGGGTTGGAGCTCCCGTCGGCCAGCCCGGCGATCCCGTTCTTCTCGTAGCGGCGCAGCCGGTGGCGCAGCGTCTGGAGAGCCACCCCGTAGCGGCGTGTCACGTCGATGACGGTGGCACCGTTCATCACCTCGATCATTGCTTGTGGCGCTACTCAACCAACCCCAACTCCACGAGCACGGGCGACCAAGGCCGCGACGAACCGACTTCAAGGACCCTGGGGTGTCAGGCAGGTACCGGAGCTTCTGTCGCCCGGGAACCGAACCCGTGTCCGAGGACTGTCGTGTACCTACCGAACCGGATGTTGAAAGCATGTACCGAACTCGCACACTGTCAGCGTGAGCAGCGTGAACATTCATAGTTCAAGTAGAACTATGAAAGAACTGGCGAGCCGATCAGAATACGGCCTCTGAGCTGCGGAAACAGTTGTGGGCCGCCAGGGTCTCGAACCCTGCCCGCCGGATTAAAAGTCGGGCAGGTGGCCGTTCGCCAATATGCCTGCTGACCAGCAATATGCCTGCTGACCAGCCAAAACGGGTTTGACCTGCGGATTCATCTACCCAGCACCGTCCGTCTGGTGCCGTTCTGTGCGTCCCTGTCCGTCTGGTTATGGGCCGTGCGTGAACAAATGCGTGAACAAGGAGCGACTTCGGGCAGCCCTTGCCGGTTTATCCAGCGGTTGATTACGAAACCGAGAAAACGTTCCGCCTAGCACCTGAAGGTCCGACCTAAGGCTCGATGTGAACCCGGGGGCGTGGGGCACAGTGCGCGCCCAACCACAGAGCCGATCGGCGCCTAAAGCATTAGGCGCTGATCGGCAGCCTGCGTGCAGCCTCGATGCATCCGGCCCGCTCCCTCTGAAATCTCCCCTTCTGGTGCTTCGGCGCCGATGGGGATGTGAGTTTCTAGGAGCCCGGGACGCCGGTGGGTTCCTAGCCCAGCGATAAGGAGTCGAGGTAACGCAGCGGCAAGCACTCGGCGGTTGTGGCTGTCGGTCAAGCGCGCAGGTCATCTTGGCTCGTAACCTGCCTCTTAGAGTCGGGTCCCCCTCGCGAGCGTTTGCTCAGCGTCGTCTCGATAGAGGATCCCCAACAGCTTCCCGCGCAGGTCCGTAACGACGATCGTCCGCGTGCCTCGTTTCTTCATACGGTCGAGGAGCGGGGCGAGAGGCTCGTTCGGACGGACGGTCGTTGGGCCCAACTCCATGGCTTCCTCGGCCGTGACCTCCGGCTTTTCGGAGAGAGCGGCAGCCTTCAAGCGGCCCTGGACGATCCCCTCCGAGTTGGTGACGATGCAGACGTCCCTCCCGACCTCCAGGACCTTCTTCCGTACGTCGTCGACCCGGTCCTCCAGCAGACAGGTCGGCGTGCCCTTTCGGGCCACCTCTCCGGCGTTGGGCGTGGCGGCCGAAGTCCCCTCCCGTGGCCACCCCATGGCAAGCCAGGCAGCCTTGCCAACCGAGAAGTCGTAGACCTCCCGGAACCCCAGGCGCTCGAGCCGCCACGCGGCTCGTGGGCTCATGTCTCATTGATAGTCCCAGCAGTAGACGATGACGGGGCGGCCGGGATCCATCTTTCTGGTGGTCTCCGCGTCCAGCGATTTCAGCGGGATGTTGACCGCCCCCGGCAGGTGTTCCTCCTCGTACTCCTGCGAGGGCAGCACCTCGATCAGCTGAGCACCGCCTTCCAGCATGTCGCGAATCTCGTCAAGACCCAGCTCGTGGGGCATGCCTTCCTCCTCTCGATAAGTGGCGGCGGCACCTGGATCACTTCGGCCCGCCGCCGACTGCACGTTGTTGCGCAGTCACGACTTGAAACCGGCATGCGGCCCGGGCTCACCGCGCCGCGTCTTCATCACAGGTCGAATCCTCGGTTCTTATCACTCCCGCGCGAGAACGCTCCTGGCCACCCCTTGTCCGGCGACGCACGAGCGCGGCTGCCAGGCCTCCGCATGACACCGTGACGCCGGCTGCGATCACCAGCGGGTTGCCGAAGAAGCCGCCGATGGCGCCGAGGACGCCACCCGCGAGCAACGCCGGCAGTACCCAGCAGCAGGCGACCACGAGGGCTACGGCGCCCACGCCCAAGGTGACATCCGAGCTGCTACGCCAACGCTTGCCCATGTGGTTCACCTATCAAAAAAACCGGCGACGGCCACGATGCGAGTCCTGCCCGTCCCACTCCGACCCCGTGGGGCGTGCGATGTCGGCACGAAGATGGTTCCCACGACCCTGAATACCGACCTGGTTGGCCAAACAAACGACGGCTTTGCGCATCCCGAGCCCCCTGCAGTGGCTTCGGCCCAGGTGGTGCCCGGCCTCGGTGGTGTCCCGCTTCAGCATCGCCGGGCTGGCAACGGTCGGCAGTGTCCCTCGGTCATCGGGCCGGCGGCGGTTCATGTGTTGAGTCTCGACCCTCCCCGTGACTGGAAGGTCAAGAGGGCACTTCAGGTGTGCGGCCCTCGCACTGCCCGGTGGGCCGCAGCGGCCTCCCCCGGGTTCGAGCCGATGATGTGGCACACGCTTGATGACACGCAGTCCCGAGGGTCGAGCCGCTCCCCCTGCTCAGCGAGGCGATCCAGTTCTACTCGCAGCGTTTCGAGGTCGGCGATGCGGCCCGCGATCTCAGACGACCGGTTGCGAAGAAGCTGCAGGACGTGTTCGCACGGAGTCTCGCCCCTTTCCCGAAGACCGACGATTCCACGTATCTCGCCGAGGGAGAAACCGAGGGCCTGCGCCGCCCTGATGAAGGCGGGCCGGTCGAGGGCATTGGGTCCGTACTGCCGGTACCCGGAGGGCGTCCGTGAATCCGGTACCAGCAGCCCGATGGCTTCGTAATAGCGCAGGGACTTGGTGGTCGTGTGCGCCCGCCGGGCCAGCTCTCCAATCTGCATGCCCTCAAGACTACCGCTTGACCTTCCCCTATAGAGGAAGGCTTACAGTGATCCGGCAAGCGCCGACCCCTCAGGATCCTGGGAGATCGGACTGCCCGGGACCTGAGGTTCGGTGGTGTAGGAACCACAAGGAGGAGTCGCATGAGCCATGATCCGATTGACGTCGAGGAGCTGTCTGCGGCCGTGGCGGCAAGGATGCCGCACCTTTCCGACGAGGAGGTGGCCGTGGCGCTGAGCCTGTACCGGCTCCTCTCAGAGGGCAGCCCCGTTTCGCTCCAGCGGCTGGCGGAAGCCGTCGGCCGGCCGGCCGTAGAGGTGAGGGCCGTCCTTGAGATCTGGCCAGGGATCTTCTATGAAGATGGGGCGGTCATCGGGTTCTGGGGTCTGGCCCTCGGCTCGACCTCGCACGCGTTCACGATAAGGGGCAAGCGATTATCGACCTGGTGCGCCTGGGACGCCCTGTTCATACCGGAACTCATCGGGCAGAGCGCGTTGGTCTCCTCGCTCGATCCGGTGACCGGCGAGGAGATCTCGCTCACGGTGGGCCCTGATGGGATCGAGGGGATCGAGGAGGTATCGAGCCCCGGCGTCGTCGTGTCCTTCCTGGACCCATCCGCAATCGACTTCGACGACAACGTCATCCTCAACTTCTGCAACTATGTGCACTTCTTCGCATCTGTGCACTCGGGCACGCAGTGGGTCGCCGAACACCCGGCGACCTTTCTCCTCTCCCTGGACGAAGCGTTCAATCTAGGTCAGAGGACGAACCGGACACGCTACGGGGACGGCCCTGGGGGCGCCGCGGGGGGTGCAGGCGATGGACGGGCTCAGCCTCGGGTGGTCGTGCAGTACTTCGAGGGTTGCCCAGGCTGGCAAACCGCGACCGACCGCCTGCGGCAGGCGCTCCGCTTGGTGGGCTTGGGAGACCAGGAGATTCACCTTCAGAACGTCGAGACTCCCGAGCAAGCGGCTCAGCTCGGGTTCGCCGGGTCACCGACCATTCTCCTCAACGGCGTAGACCTCTTCGCGGATGCCAATCCTTCGGCTGGCTATGCCTGCCGGATCTATCGGACAGAGCGCGGCGCAGAGGGAGCGCCGTCGCTGAGCCAGCTCACTGCGCGGCTGGCGGGCGCCTCCCACGATTAGCTGCCAACCGCCACGGTAGACCGAACCTCGGAGTCGAACCGCCGCGCGGCTCTTTCGATGATTGGCGGTGCGCTGACGATGGTGATGACCGTTGGAACGCATCATCATCGGATCCACGCAGGACCAACGCACCCGCCTCGATGCGGAGGTGGCGGGTGCGCCGTCCGATCCGGCATTTTGACCGACGACGCGATCTGGTCGGTCTGGTCTTCAAGGAGGTGGAACGGGTCATCAGCTACGGACTGCCGGGTTAGGCATACGGGGTCCCGTCATATTCTTGCCGTGGGGTGTCCTCGTAAGCTGATCCCATTCGTAGAGGGGGTGAGCGCGGGAATGGCCCGCACCAACCCGAGGAGGCAATCGTGGGTCAGTACCTGTTGTCTGTTCACGCCGTGGAGAGCGAGGCCCACGAGGGCGAGGCCCGGGAGCAGTCGAGAACGCCCGAGGAGATGCAGAAATTCATGGAGCGGGTAACCGCCCTCGAAGCTGAGATGAAGGCGAGTGGAGCCTTCGTCTTCGGTGGCCGACTCCATGGCCCGGACGCGGCTACCGTCGTCCGCAGGCGCGATGGCGACCTGGTCATGACCGACGGGCCGTTCGTTGAGTCGAAGGAGCACATCGGCGGGTTCTACATCATCAACGCCGACGACTTGGACGCGGCGCTGGCTTGGGCCGGCAAGGTCGTGGAGTGCATCAACGAGCCGATCGAAGTCTGGCCATTTTTCGAGATGCCGGGCGCCTGAGGACGTGACCCCTATCGTCGCCGCCCATCGGGAAGCGCCCGGTGTTGAAAGCGTGTTCCGTGAGGTGTACGGCCAGGCGGTGGCGACGCTGGTTCGCCTCTTCGGCGACCTAACGCTTGCCGAAGACGCCGTCCAGGAGGCGTTCGTTGTGGCAAATGACCGGTGGCGCAGCGACGGAATCCCACCCAACCCGGCGGGGTGGATCGTCACGACCGCCCGAAACCGCGCAATCGATAACCTCCGCCGCTCGGCACGGGGCCGGGAGCTCCACGAGGAGCTTGGTGCGGTCGCAAGCAGACGGCGCGGCGCCGACGCCGACGATTGGGGAGAGGACGGATCCGTGAGTGACGACCAACTCCGGCTCATCTTCACCTGCTGTCATCCGGCGCTACGAACGGAGCACCAGGTGGCCCTGACCTTACGATTGCTTGGCGGCCTGAGTGTGGATGAGGTGGCCCGCTCGTTCCTGGTGAGCGAATCCGCGATGGCGAAGCGTCTCGTCCGGGCCAAGTACAAGATCAAGGCCGCCAAGATCCCCTATCGAGTGCCGGCAGAAGCCGATCTACCTGAGCGACTCCGGTCGGTGCTATCGGTGATCTACCTCATCTACAACACCGGGGTCGACGATCCGGAACGGGCCTCGCTACGCAGCGACGCAATTCGCCTCGCCCGGGCTCTGGTGGTGTTGGTGCCCGACGAGCCCGAAGCGCCAGGGCTGCTGGCACTGATGCTGCTGAGCGAGGCGCGGGTGCCGGCCCGCACAACCGAGGGGGCTCTCGTGCTCCTCCGCGATCAGGACCGGACCAAGTGGGACCGCACAATGATCGAAGAGGGACATGCAATCGTTCGGACCTGCATTCGCCGCGACCAGCCAGGCCCCTTCCAACTCCAGGCCGCGATCCAAGCGGTCCATTGCGACGCCGACTCGTTCGACGCAACCGACTGGCACCAGATCGTCGCTCTCTACGATCATCTTTTCTCCATCATGCCCACGCCCGTGGTCGCCCTTAATCGGGCCATTGCCATCGGCGTGACCGAGGGTCCCGGCGCTGCTCTTTCTGCGCTCGACGCAATCGCACCTGACCTCGACAGCTATCACCTGATGCATGCAGCCCGTGGCACAACGTTGCGTCGGCTTGGACAACGAGACGCAGCTAGTGCCGCCTACGAACGCGCGGCCCACCTCGCACCGACGGAAGCGGACCGGCGGTTTCTCGCGCAACAGATCGAAGAGTTGGCCGAGGACAGTTAGGCTCATGCAGCGCCTCCCGGATCGCTCCGCCGGAGCCCATCACGAGGAGAGGCCTGCCCAAAGTTATCTGGCGCACTGAAGCGTCTCGTCGGAAAGCTAACGGGAGGCCTACTGGCCAGCTCCGGCAACAGTGGGGCCAAAACTTCTTGACAAAGCGACCCGCCATGCTGGCCCGGTAACCGGTGGTGACAGCCGCTTCGAATAGCGTCCCCGGATGCCTTCACGCCGGCAGACGTGCGGGGCCCCGACCTTTGCGTCGGTGTCGAGGGCCTCTTGGTCTTGCATATCTGGCCACCCCGTGCGACAGCATGCCAGCCCGCCGATTCCGCCGGCGAGTCTCCTCTCAGATGTAGCGCCGGCATTGGTAACACCATGTGAAACCACCGGGACCGAGCGGAAGCGACTTGATAACCGGATGCCCGCTCTGGCGGTAGTGGGCAGCGTTGTGCCCCCGCTGCGATTCGCAGCACCCCACGTGGCCGCACTCCGTGCAGACCCTGAGATTGAACGTGCTCCCGCACTCCTCGCAGGCAGCACCGCGAGGCTGGGCTACCTGATTTCCCGCATGCACGCAGTCGACCTTCTCCCTAGAGAACATTCCCACGGTGAACCTCCGATCCTGAACGGCGGGGAGCTGGCGGCTTGTTCGTCAGGTAGTAGAACGAGGCACCGCTGGAATGCGTTGGTGGAATGTCGGATTCCTGACTGAGAAGCACCCGGTAGGGTGGACAGCGGGTATGCGAACTCTCGTCGTCGAGGCGGTCCCCGCGCTGACCACTCATCAGATGCGCGAGGTCGACCGAATCATGGTGGAGGACCTCCACATCGAGTTGACCCAGATGATGGAGAAGGCGGGGCGGGGTCTTGCCGACCTGGCCATGCGCCGCTTCGCCCCGGCCACTGTGGTTGTGCTCGCCGGGCCGGGAGGCAACGGGGGTGGGGGACTGGTGGCCGCCCGTCATCTGGCCAACCGGGGCGCTGGAAGTCTCGGTCGTCGCCTCAAGTGCCGACCACGAGATAGCGTCGGCGGCCGCCCACCAACTCGACATCGTTCGGTGCATGGGCCTCCACGTCACCGCCGAGCCCGGCCCTGTGGAGCTTGTCGTCGACGCCCTCATCGGCTACAGCCTGCGTGGCGATCCTGTCGGGCGGGTGGCGGATCTCATCGATTGGACGAACGCCGCCGGAGCCGATGTTCTCTCCCTGGATGTGCCCAGCGGTCTCGACGCCACGACGGGGCGGGCAGCAAATCCGTGCGTTGCTGCAACGGCCACGCTGACGCTCGCTCTCCCGAAGCTCGGCCTCCTCTCGGCGCAGCAGGCGGGGGAGCTCTACCTCGCCGACATCTCAGTCCCGTCGGTGGTGTACGAGAGGATGGGCATCGTGGTCCCCAAGCTCTTCACAGAGGACGGCCTCATCGAGCTTCGACGCAGTCCCGTGCCCTAGAGTTTTGTCGGACGATGGCTCGGCATGGATTCGGCCGCGTTCAGGCCCGACGCTGGGCGCGCTCGTCGGCCTTCGATCTCGAAGAAGAACTGGGCTGCGGCCTTCTGCACCGCCATCGACCACGTTGGGTACGCGTGGGAGGACTGAGCAAGCCGGCCGGCGAACATGCGTGTCCGCATTGCCAGCGACGCCTCGTGGATCATCTCTCCGGCTCGTGAAGCCACCACTGTGGCCCCCAAGACGCGGCCACCCCCAACGTTCCGCAGAAGTTGACGTGGCCCGGCAACGAGCTTGATGAACCCGGCGGTCTCACCGCTTGCCACAGCCCGGTCCACCTCGGTCATGGGGAGGTACGCCACCCGCCCGCCACGTGACGCGGCTTCCGCCTCGGTGTGCCCGACCCGGGCGACCTCGGGCTGCGTAAAGGTCACCCAGGGAATCCACGAGGTCCGGAATCTGGCCTTGCGGCCCCGAGACAGAGCGTTTGCTGCCGCGATGCGCCCCATCTCGTCGGAAGCGTGGGTGAATTGCAGCTTGCCGGTGACGTCGCCCACCGCCCAGATCCCCTTGGCCGTCGTGGCCAGCTCGTCGTTGGTGGTGATGAAACCGTGCTCCGTCCGGATTCCCAGGTCCGCCAAACCGAGGCCTTCGGTCGATCCCCGTCGTCCTATCGCCACGAGCACCCGGTCGGCGACGACCGGCGGGCCCGTAGCAAGATGCAGTCGCACCGACCTCCCGGAATCGAGCTTCTCGACCCTCACCACGGTGTCGCCAGTGCGCACCTCGATGTCCTCCGCTCGAAAGCAATCCTTAATGACAGCCGATGCCTCGGGCTCCTCCCGGCCGAGCAGATGTTCCTGCGACTCGATGAGGATGACCTGGGACCCAAGGCGGCGGAAGGCCTGAGCCATCTCGCAGCCGACCGGGCCCCCGCCAAGAATGGCCAGTGTCGCCGGGAGTCGGTCGAGATCAAAGACGTTCTCGTTGGTGAGGTAATCGGCTACGGCGAGGCCTTGGATGGAGGGCACCGCCGGTCTTGAACCAGTGGCCAGGATGAGGCTGCCGGCGGAGAATAGCTGTCCGTCCACGTCAACCTTCCCTGAGGCACGCAGCGTTGCCCAGCCGTGCACGACGTCCACGCCCTCACTCAGAAGGACCTCATCGGTCTCCGTTGCAGCGATCGCCTCCACGACCCGATGGACGGTGGCCATGGCCCGGTCGAAGTCCAGGCCCCTGTGCGAGGCCTCCAGGAGGGTCTTTGAGGGGACACAGCCGGTGAATGTGCACTCCCCCCCGAGGCGCCCTTGCTCGACCAGAAGTACCCGAGCCCCGCGGCGGGCTGCGCTTCTGGCCGACGCCAAGCCGCCGGCGCCGCCGCCGATGACGATCAGGTCATAGTCCATGCGAAGCTGGGTTGGTGCCCCTCGAGCCAGCTACCGGCTCGCGAGCGCCCGGAACGTGGCGGCCGTCGCCATCCCGTAGCCGATGTGGGCGCTCAGGTCCCTCGCCAGGGTCTTCGCGTCGTACTCCCACATCGGCTTGTAGATTCCCGACGGGGGAGGACCGCGTAGGCGGAGGCCCAGACAAGCGGACCGAGGACGACGCCGTAGCGGGCCTTGGGATGCGGCAGCGATCCTGCGACCATCCCGTAAAAGATCCCCAGAACATCCCATACCCCCAGTGGATCACGTTGGTCATCGGCGCGGCCAGATCCGGCTTCAGCTCGCGTTGCAGAAAACCCTCGACCAGGCGCTTGCCCACCTCTGCGGGTGCGGGCGCGGCCTCCCAGTCCCGGAGGCCACGGGCGAACTCCCAGTCGATGAAGGTGCTGGTTCCGCCACCACGACGGTACCAGATGACATCCATGGCGACGGTGCCTACCGCGCCGGCCAGGGCGCCTCGGGCAATGGCACCCATCTGGCTCATGCATTGCTTCTTGGTCCCGCCCCCCACGGCTACCTCCCGATGGTCCTGGTCAAGGCACGCTAGCCCCCGGGTCCGACTATGGGCATCCCGTGAACGCCCGGGTCTCAGAAAGCCGGCGGTTCCTGGGCTAGCGCCGCGCCAGCTCGCCCAGGCCCAGCTCCTTCTCCAGCCGAGCCGCGGGCTTCACCCCGATGGAGCGGGCCACCGGCCGGCCGCGGTCGAAGAGCACCACCGCAGGGATGGAGGAGACCTGGTAGGAGTCGGCAATCCGGCGGGCGTCGTCGACGTTGATCTCGGCGAACCGCACACGGTGGCCCCACCGCCGGGACATCTCCTCGACGATTGGCACAAGTTCGCGGCACGGCGCGCACCAGTCTGCGTAGAAGTCGACGACCACCGGGACGCCAGAGTTGTGGACTTCGGCCTCGAAGGTCTCCTCGGTCAGGGTATCGACCATCGTGTACTCCTATCGGGTCCGTGATTCGACTTGTCGGGCGGCTATCGCAGGAACGAAGGCGCCCCTTCGGTCGCGGTCCGAACCAGGTAATTCACCACGGTTTTTGTTGGAGGGTCGACGTGGTGGACCTCGGCGAGATGCCGCTCGATCTGCCTGCGCAGCTCGTTCTCGTCATTGGTCTCCGTCCTGAAGCCGCAGGGCCTCGCCCCAGCGGTGTGGCAGCGGTAGTCGTATTTCACCTCTGATTCTCCTTTCCGATTCCGGCACTGTTCTCACCCAACATATCGGTCGCTGAGATCCGGGTCTGCCACAATGTCGTAGCAGACTCTGTTCGGGCCCCCGAGGGCCCGGCGCGAGGGGATAGGTTGCACTCGGATGCAAGCCGTCGAGAGGGACCAGGGCCCCCAACCGCTGTGAAGCCGCTACCTCAGCAGACCCCCGGAGAGGTTCCGGCCCGGCCGAGGTGGAGGACGGCTTCGGGATCGGTGACCTCGATAGCCCCGTAGCTCTGGGCGACGAGGCCCTCCCTGGCGAGCTGACCCAGCACCTGGTTCACGCTCTGTCGGCTCGCCCCTAGGAGTGCCGCAATCTCGGCTTGGGTAAGCGCCACTTGGGCAGGCGCCACCACCCGGACGAGCTCGTCCGCCAGGAGGGCGAGCGTCCGTGACCGCAGGTCCCCCACCGAGAGCTCGATGATGCGTCGGTTCGCCTGCTCGAGGCGCTTCACGACGCTGGAGAGCCACCGCAGGGCGATCGCGGGGTGGCGGGCGAGCAACTCGGTCAGCGAATCCTTCGGGAGCTTGAGGAGGCTCGCTGGTGTCCGAGCCACCGCGGCGTAGGGAAATGGCATCTCACAGAGGAGCGGAATGTCGCCGAAGACCCCACCGGCGCGCTGAATGCCCACCAGGATGCGGCGCGGCCCTCGACGAAGGGCCAACTCCACCTCACCCTCGCGCACGATGTACGCGGCGTCGGATGGCTCTCCTGGGGAAAGGATCTTCTGCCCCGCCTCCACCTCGAGTGGCTCAAGAATCCTTGACAGCTCATCCAGCTCGGGAACGGAGAACGGCGCAAGGTCCGGCCTGCCGAAATCCCGTGCGATCCACGCGACGTGCGTCGGCAGGCCCCGGTCGGCCCGGGGGTTCAGCGGGCCCAGCCCTCGCTTCCAGTCCATCGTCCGCCCCCACAAGTGCCGATGTGCAGTGTCAACTACGGGACAGTTGGCGAATCCCGCCCAGGTCGTCGCTGTTGCAGGGGATGATCCCACACGCAAGGGTGCTCCCACCCGGGCAGGAGGAGTGCTGTCATGTCTGAGACGGTGTCGGACGAATCGGTGGCCTTCGGTCCTCCGGGCATTGAGCCACGCTGGACCCGCGGGAACAAGGATGGCATCGGCACCGCATACGCCACGTCGAGCAAGGTCTGGTTCACGCTCTGGAACGGCATCCTGACCGAGGCCTACTACCCCACGGTCGACCGCCCCCAGATCCGCGACCTCCAGTACCTGGTGACCGACGGTTCGGGGTTCTTCCATGAAGAGAAGCGACACCTCCGGAGCCAGACCGAACGCCTCGCCCACGACGTCCTCGGATACCGGATCACCAACTCCGACCCGGAGGGGCGCTATGAGATCGTGAAGGAGGTCATCGCCGATCCGCACCTTCCCTGCATCCTGCAGCACACGGAGCTGCGGGGGGAGGAAGACGATCTTCGCCGGCTCCGGCTCTTCGTTCTCTGCGCCCCGCACCTCGAGGTCGGCGGCTGGAGCAACAACGCCCGAGTGGTGGATGTTGCCGGGCGAAGGATCCTCACCGCCGAGAAGCAGGGGACATGGCTGGCTCTGGCGGCGACCGTGCCCTTCGCCCGCGTCTCCTGCGGCTACGTCGGACGCAGCGACGGATGGACCGACCTCGCCCAGGACTTCTCGATGGACTGGGAATTCGGCCACGCCGCCAACGGCAACGTCGCACTGACCGGCGAGCTTGACCTGGCAGCTGGCCATGAGTTCACCCTCGGCCTGGCCTTCGGCGACACCCTCCACAGCGCCGCCACCTCTCTGCTCCAGAGCCTTGACGTGCCGTTTTCGGCGCAGGCGTCACGCTACGCATCCCAGTGGCAGCGGGTCTGCCGGAAGTTGCTCCCCGTCGAGAAGGCCTCGGGCGATGACGGGGAGCTGTACCACTCCAGCTTCACGCTCCTTCTCTCCCACGAGGACAAGACCTACCCTGGTGCGTTCATCGCATCCCTCTCGATCCCCTGGGGTGAGGCGAAGGGGGACGAGGATATGGGTGGCTACCACCTCGTCTGGACCCGTGACATGGTCAGTACCGCGTCCGCGTTGCTGGCTGCCGGCGACACCGAGACCCCGAACAGGGCGGGAATCTACCTTGGGGCCAGCCAGCGGCCCGATGGTGGCTTCCCCCAGAACTTCTGGATCGACGGCACCCCGTACTGGGGCGGGATTCAACTCGACGAGGTTGCCTTCCCCATCCTGCTCACGTACCGTCTCGAGCGCGAGGGCGCCCTCCGTGGCTTCGACCCTTACCCCGTCATCCTGGCAGCTGCCGGCTATCTCGTTCGCCAGGGCCCCGTGACGCAACAGGAGCGCTGGGAAGAGGCCTCCGGCCTTTCCCCATCCACGCTCGCCGCCACGATTGCAGCCCTCATTGTGGCGGCTGAGTTCGCACGCCGTCGGGGGGACGAGTCCACAGCGTCCTTTCTCGAGGACTATGCCGATTTCCTTGAATGCCACATAGAGGCCTGGACCGTCACCACCGAGGGCACGCTGGTCTCCGACATCCCGCGGCATTACGTCCGCATCACGCCCGGCGGAGTCGATGAGGCGGTTCCCAACGAAGATCCCAACGCCGGCGTGCTCGCCCTCGCGAACCGCCCGCCGGGGAGCCGTTGGGAGTTCCCCGCTAAGGAGATCGTCGACGCGGGTTTCCTTGAGCTGGTCCGGTACGGCATCCGCAGCCCGCACGATCCCATCGTGGTGGACTCCGTCGAGGTCGTGGACAGGCTCCTCAGGGTCGAAACGCCGTACGGGCCTTGCTGGCACCGCTACAACCACGATGGGTACGGCCAGAGGGCGGACGGCGGCGCGTACCGGTGGTGGGGGAAGGGCCGGGCGTGGCCGCTGCTCACGGGGGAGCGGGGGCACTACGAGCTCGCAGCGGGAAGAGACCCAGGTCCGTACCTCCGCGCACTCGAGGCATTTGCCTCATCCACCGGACTCCTGCCGGAGCAGGTCTGGGACGAACCGGACCGACCCGAAGTCCACATGTTGCTCGGCCGGCCCACGGGAGCCGCGATGCCGCTCATGTGGGCGCACGCCGAGTACATCAAGCTGCTGCGATCGGCCTTCGACGGAAGGGTCTACGACCTCGTCCCGGAGGCCGCACACCGGTACCTGGGGGCCCGCCGGGCCTGCCGGCCGCTGGAGATCTGGAAGCCCAACCGGCAGGTGAGGGTCATCGAGCGCGGTCGGATCCTCCGGGTCCAGGCGCCGGATCCATTCCGGCTTCGCTGGACCCGGGACGAGTGGCAGTCATACGAGGACAAGGGCTCCACCCAGACGGCAGTGGGGGTTTCCTTCGTTGACATCGCCATCTCGCCGGCTCAGGAACCACCCATCCGGTTCACTTTTTTCTGGACGGCAACCGGCAGCTGGACGGGCCGTGACTACACGGTCGGAGTGAATTGAATGGGCCGTGTCCGAGAGTTTCCATCGCTGGGGACTTGGTCGACCCTCACCTGCACTGACCCCGATCGTGGAGCAGCGACTCGCCGGCGTCAATCCGGCGCGGTCTTCTCGGCCACCAAAAGCGCGTAGCCCGCAGCGCCCCCAGCGACCGCCCGGCGTGCCACCTCGGCCACCTCGCGCACCTGCCGAGCGTCGATAGTCATGACTGCGGGCAGGCCTGCAAGGACCAGGGCGAGCAGCCGGGCTTCCACGGAGTCGATCATTGCCACAAGCGCCTCGCCGTGGTTCTCGGCAGCAACCAGCCGCAGGCCTGCCGATCGGAGGATTGCCTCGTACCCGCTCGCCGGGAGCGCCCCGCCAAGGCAGGCAATCCAGGCGGCGGCGCCACTAACCCGGACCTTTCATTAGGCTGACCGACGTGGGTCGAAGGGGCCTCCAAGGGGTCGCGGGGTGCCGTTGAGCCTCCAGGGAGCCTGCGGGAGGCTCGCACAGGCCCCGGTTGGGATGTGTTTGAGCATGAGAAGGGCCCGGCGGGGGGCTCGTCGAAGCATGGAGCGTTTTTGGGCCGTGTTGAACTGACCTGCCAGCACGAGCGACCGGGTGGCGGTGCCTTCAGGGGGCGAAGGACAGACCCCGCAGCGTTGCGAAGGCACGGACCAGTTCGGCGGCCCAGGGCCAGTCCTCCTGGATGCGCAGG
>WNFC01002840.1_pt1 | contig 19055 bp, 18 predicted proteins | sample 5400541 | NCBI WGS metagenome assembly WNFC01 (sample SAMN13153342, study PRJNA577476) | soil metagenome | isolation source: 120 cm saprolite under Douglas fir tree site 2 hole 2 replicate 1 | place: USA:California | collected 2015-04-18 | reverse complement strand
GGGGAAGCCGAGCACCGATCCCCAGACCGTGCCGTCGATCGGGCTCGGGGCGACGCCGTAGAATGCCGCCGCGATCCGCGTGTCCCTGGTGGGATCGACCGGCTGGTTGGGCTCCACGTAGTCGTCCCGCTTGCCGTTGGTGTCGAGGATGAGCGCCGTCCAGCCCTGTGACTTTGCCTCGTCGCCGGTCGCCTCGAACATCTTCCGGTCGAGCCATCCCACGACGCCGCTGCCGGGCCCGCCAGCGCTGGTCCACAGGGTCTGGTTGGCGTCGAAACCGAACTGCAGGTGGTGGGTCGGGAAGCACGTCCGGATCATCGTGAATGTTCCTCGTCTCGGATCGCAGAGGGAGAGGTGACGGTTCGACTGCTCCAGCGGGAACAGCCACTCTCGCGGTGAACCAGATCCGTCCCCTCTCGTCGAACATCGGGTTGTGCATGCTGGCTTGACTGTCCCAGATAACCTCCTCTCCCCAGTAGGGAGATGGTGTCATCGGGTTCTCTTTGGAGGACGGGGTCTTGAGATCGCGGACCGGCATCTTGTCCCACCGTCAACGCCAACGGGCTGATCTATGGCTCCCCCGAGGAGAGCACGGATTTCTTCCCGATCCTGGACCCGATGCGCTACCGGGTGCGCGCGCTCATCGTGCAGATAGGCCTTCGGCGTGGCCCAGTCCCACCGGCTGATGACCACGTTGCGCTCAACGCCCTGAGGCCGCGCGGGCTGGGAGGCGGGTAGCTCGCCGGCCGCGATCCGATCGGTCCACTCGGCGAACAGGGCCAGCGCGCGCGGCGCCCCGAGCCGGCCCAGATTGTTCGCCATCTGGGTCATGGCCTGTCCGGAGACGATGCGCCGTGCCCACGCCTCCATCGAGGAATTGAACTGGCCCAGCTCCTTGGGAATCGCGCGCGTCGCCTTGTTGCCGAGCTGGTGGCACGTGTAGCAGCCGTCCGTCTTGACGATGTCGAGCCACTGGGCCTGGCTCTTCACGGCCGCCGACACGCCGTTGCCGTCGGGCCCCGTGCCGGGAAATTCGCTCGGGTCCGGGACCTTGAGCATCGAGTACCAGTAGATCGCGGGATAGTATTCCGCGGCCGCCGCCGGGTCCGGGGCCGTCACCGCGATCAGGTTGATGACCTTTCCGGGTACCGTCTGGACTTTCGGCGAGTCGACGAGCCCGTAGCCGCGCACCCATACCTGGTAGCTAGCCTTCGGAAGTTCGGGCAGGACATAGCGCCCGTGATCGTCGGTGACCGCGACCTTGGCGAACTTGGTCAGGTCGCTGGTCTCCGCGATCACCCAGACACCGGCTCCCAACCCTCGAAAGCGCCGGGAGGCGGATCCTCGCACGCGGCGGCTCGAGCACGCTTGATGCCGAGCCCGACGCTGTCGGGGCTCTGATCGCGCTTCGTTCGCGGCTCCGCCGTCGGACGCGTCGAGCGCGGCCAGCAACGCGGTCAAACATGTTCCTGCTCGTCTGCTCCAGCGGACGAATCCGGCCGGTTGTTTCTACGTGGGTCACTTAGTGACCGGCGTGTTAGCGGCTGGGCTGGCCCTCCTCGTCGTGCTGAACTACCCGGTCGTCGATATGATTGGTCGAGTCGCGGGGGCCTGGCCGGAGTCGGCCTCCGATTACCGGCCCGCGTCGGACCAGGGAGCAGGGCCGGCACCCGACGCCAACGAGGAATCCACCACGGTCCGGCGAGCCCCCCAGCCGGGCTGGACAAGGGCTGAGCATTGACTCGCGGATTCCGCGTGCGCTCGATTGTGTCGCGCACTTGCGCGGAGGCAGATAAGAAGAACAGCCGCGCGATAGACCCTCGGAGGACCGAGGGCTAGACGGCGCCGACGCGAGCCCAGGAGCTTGGCCTCCGCGTCGATGATCTGCCGCGCAGCGAAGGCATCGTCGAGCGCACCCAGGCCGCACGCGAGGGGGACTCGGTCGGCCGCGGTAAGTACTTCCTTACGCCGCTTCCGCGAAAGGTTCCCGAAGCGGCACCGTCGTCACGATGACTGCTCTGAGGACAGACTCACCCTTCAGCACGGACGTCGCCACCAGTTAGATCAACTCGCGCACCTTGTCAGCGAGGACAGTCAAGGCAATCCGCTCGCGATTGGGCTCGCCGCGCAGGAGCGACTCCGCGAAGTGGGTCATCTGCTTGAGGGTGACCTTGGCGGGCATGGGCGGCTCCAGGGGATCCACCACCCCCTGCACCACGACCGGCCCCGGCATGGCGAGGGCGGCATCCAGCACGGCCCCGCACTCGGCCGGATCCTCGATGGTGACCCCGGTCCCGCCGCACGCCTCCGCGAACAGGCTGAAGTCAATCGGATGCAGATCGCAGCCGTACTCGGGGTTGCCGAGGAACACCATCTGCTCCCACTTGATCTGGCCCAGGGTGTTGTTCTTCACGACCACCACCTTCACCGGGAGGCGGTACTTCACGCAGGTGGCGAACTCGGCCATCAGCATCGAGAAGCCACCGTCTCCCACAAAGGCCACCACCTGCCGGTCCGGGTAGGCGATCTGCGCCGCGATGGCGTAGGGGAGCCCGCACGCCATGGTGGCGAGGTTGCCCGAGACCGCGTGCATCTGTCCACGCCGCGCCGGGATGTCGCGCGCCCACCACGTGGTGATGGTCCCGCTGTCGCAGGCCACAATGGCGTCGCGCGACAGCCGGAGCCCGAGCTCGCGGGCCAGGAACTGGGGCTTCATGGGCTTGTCACGCCGGCTCCCGCGCTCGTCCATGAGCCGGCGCCAGTCGCCCATGCGCTCCTGCGCGCTCTCGAGGAAGCCGCGATCGGTCTGCGGCCGGAGGAGCGGCAGCAGGGCCGCGAGGGTGGCGCGGCTGTCGCCCACCAGGCCGACCTCCACCGGGTAGCGGAGGCCGATGCGCATCGGGTCGAGCTCGATCTGGGCCGCCCGCGCCTGTCCCGGCTTGGGCAGGAACTCGATGTACGGGAACGACGTGCCGACCATCAGGAGGGTGTCGCACCCCTCCATCGCCTCCTGCGACGGGCGCGTGCCGAGCAGGCCGATGCCGCCGGTCGTGTACGGGCTGTCGTCGGGCACCGCGGCCTTGCCGAGCAGGGCCTTCACGATCGGCGCGGCGAGGCGGTCGGCGACCGCCTCGAGCTCGTCCCCCGCGTGCAGCGCGCCCCGCCCGGCGAGGATGGCGACCCGGCGCCCCGCGTTCAGCAGCTCCGCGGCCCGGCGGAGCCGGCCCTCGTCGGGCAGGCCGGCGCTGCGGCCCAGGGTGTCCGACGTGTGGTGCTCCACGTTGCGCGGCGAGCGCGGTGCGCCCGCCTTCATCTCCTGGATATCCACCGGGAACGTGAGGTGGGCCACCCCGCGATAGGCGAGCGCGGACCGGCAGGCCAGGTCGGTGACGTTCTCGACGTGGGCCGGGCCCATGATGCGCTCGTTGAACTTGGCCACGTCCATGAAGAGGCGGTCGAGGGCCACGTCCTGCTGGGTGTGGGTGCCGATGAGATCGTGATAGGTCATGCCGGTGATGGCAAGCACCGGCTGACCGTCGAGCGCGGCGTCGTAGAGCCCGTTCAGGAGGTGGATGCCCCCGGGGCCGGACGTGGCGAGGCACACCCCGAGGCGCCCGGTGAACTTCGCGTAGCCGCACGCAATGAACGCGGCGGCTTCCTCGTGGCGCACCTGCACGAACCGGATCCGGTCCTGCCGGGTGCGCAGCGCCTCCATGATCCCGTTGATGCCGTCGCCGGGCAAGCCGAAGACGACGTCCACACCCCAGCCGAGCAATGTCTCGATCAGGACATCCGCCGCGGTCATCGCCATCGTCGCCCTCCGCGGCCGGAAAGTAGCATCCGGCGTGCCAGCCCGCCGACGTCCCCGAAGCGAGCCATCCCGGCGCGCTTCCGGCCAGGGCCCGAGACACTCCGGCGATGCCGCCCGGTAGATCGCACCCGGTTGCGCGAGCGAGCAGCCCCGCGGCCGACGCGGCCCTGGCTCAGCGTCGCGCCCGCACCCAGATAGGGGTACGGGCCACCTGCCGGGCCGCGACGCGTCGGCCGCGCCTCAGGCGTCCCCGTCGGGATGGGTCCGCGCCTCAACCTTTGAAGGAGCGAGCCGGTACCTGCCCGGCCCGCGCGACCTCCAGGCTCTCTTGGCAGCGGACGCACGTAGTGGCCTCGGGAATCGCGTGCAGCCGCCTGGGAGCGATCTCCTCGCCGCAGACCGCGCAGGTGCCGTAGGAGCCGTCGTCGAGCCGTTCCATGGCCTCGACGATGCGGTCCAGGCGGTCGGTCAGCCGCTCGCGGGCGTCGAGGCTCCGCTCGCGGCTCTCGGTCCGCTCGATGCGATCGAACGGGTCGCCCGCTATGCCCTCCGCGGTTGCAGTCTCCGCCGCGGCCGCAGGATCGAGGGGCCACCCTTGGTCGTGCAGACGCCCCTTCGTGACACGAAGCTCCTGCTCCAGTCGCCGACGGAACTCGTTGGTCTTCATGGCGTGCCGACGGCTGCATCGGATGTGCCACCAATGGAGCGGCCCCGAATCGGCGCGCCGCACCGCTTTTCACCCAGCACGACCGTCGCGCGGCGCGACCCTCTTACCGTGTCATGACGACCGACCGCTCCTCCCTCGCACCGCCCGGCACGACACGTTCGGGCTGCATCGGACTGCTCCTGCTGACGGTCGCGAGCGTCCTCGCGGCGGAGAGCCACTCCCTGCTGCTGGGCGAGCGGGCGCCGGCCTGGGTCGAGCGGGCGATCCGCGCGGAGGTCAGCGCGGATCCCGCCGTCCTGGGTCTGGTGGATCTACACGATGAGCCTGGGGCCGCGTGCGGTGTTGGCGGTGCTGGGCGTGACCTTCGCGCGCGACCTGTCCGGCTCCGAGGTCTCGGCCGCCGTCGAGCGGCTCCAGCAGCGCGTCATCGAGCGGCTGGACGGCCTCACCGATCGGCGTCTCGTCGTGATCGAGCCGGCCCCGGCGCCGGCGGGATGGACGAAGCGCTCACTCGCGGCCCCAACGTCCGGCCGGTGACCGAGGACGTCCTGGGGTATACGGACGCTCGGCCGCTGGTCGGCTGAAAGTCTTCCCGACGGCACCCTCGGCGAGGGGCCGGTCCATCGCCGGCTCACGCTCACGACTGCGACGGGCTTACAGGGGTAGGTTTTCCCACGGCGGGCCTTCCGAATGAACGGATGCGGCGCGGCTCACGCGCAGACCGCGATGCGGCGCCACTTGCGAGCGTCCGTCCCCTTGGCACAGGCGATGCTAACTCCCGTGAAGGTCATCGTCCCCCGCAAGGAGCCTTCGCCATGAAACGACGAGCCCTATTGAGCGATCCGAAGGCCTGGGCCGCAACCGGCGCGGTGACGGTACTGGCCGTCGCCGCCGGCGCGGCCTGGGTGATGGCGACCCGCAACACGCGGTGGCATCCGCTCAACGGCAAGCACCGGCGCGACATGCCGACGCTGGCCGGCGGACGGGGCGCGCGGGCGGAGCGCACCGTAACCATCATGCGCCCGCCGGAGGAGCTCTACGCGCGCTGGCGAGACCTGGCCCGCCTGCCCGAGCTGATGGCGCACCTCGAGTCGGTGACCCCGATCGACGGGCGCCGCTCCCGCTGGGTGGCGCGCGGGCCCGCCGGGACCCGCATCGAGTGGGAAGCCGAGATCACCGCCGACGAGCCCGGCCGCCTCATCGCCTGGCGCTCGGTGGAGGCATCCGACATCGAGAACGCGGGCTCGGTGCGCTTCACCCCCGCCCCGGGCGGGCGTGGGACCGAGGTGAAGGTGCTCCTGAGCTACGAGCTGTCCGCCGGGAGGCTCGGCGAGACGGCGGCCACCCTCATCGGAGAGAGCGGCGACCAGGACGTGCGCGAAGATCTCCGCCGGTTCAAGCAGCTGATGGAGACCGGCGAGGTCGCCGCCGCCGCGATGCGGCGCCAGGACCCGCGGCATCAGGAGACCCGGTGATGCGCGCGGTGTGCTGGCATGGGGCGCGGGACGTGCGGGTCGACACGGTGCCCGAGCCGGAGGTAGTGAACCCGCGCGACGCGGTGGTGCGCGTGACCTCGACCGCGATCTGCGGCTCGGATCTGCATCTCTATAACGGAATCATCCCCACCATGGAGTCGGGCGACGTCCTCGGCCACGAGTTCATGGGCGAGATCGTCGACGTGGGCCCCGGCTGCCCGGGCCTCTCACCGGGCGATCGGGTCGTGGTGCCGTTCGCCATTGCGTGCGGCGGCTGCTACTTCTGCCGCGAGATGCTCACGTCGCTCTGCGACAACAGCAACCCCAACGCCAGCATGGCCGAGGCGCTGTACGGCTTCTCGGGCGCCGGGCTCTTCGGGTACTCCCACCTCTACGGCGGCTACGCGGGCGGGCAGGCGGAGTACGTGCGCGTGCCGTTCGCCGACGTGGGGGCGTTCAAGGTCCCCGCGTCCCTGCGCGACGAGCAGGTGCTCTTCCTCTCCGACATCCTTCCCACCGGGTACATGGCGGCGGAAAACTGCAACATCCGTCGCGGAGACGTCGTCGCGGTGTGGGGCGCGGGGCCGGTGGGGCTACTGGCGATCGAGAGCGCGTACCTGCTGGGGGCGGACCGCGTCATCGCGATCGATCGGTGGCCGGCGCGCCTGCGCCTGGCGGAGTCGCACGGCAAGGCGGAGACCTTGAACTACGAGGAGCTTCCCGACGTGGTCGAGGAGCTGAAGCAGCGGACGGGCGGGCGAGGGCCCGACGCGTGCATCGACGCGGTCGGCACCGAGGCGCATGGCACGAGCGTCGATGCCTTCTACGACCGCGCGAAGCACGCGGTCGGGCTCGGGACCGACCGGGCGCACGTGCTGCGCCAGGCGATCCAGGCCTGCCGGAAGGGTGGCACCGTGTCCATCCCGGGGGTGTACGGGGGGCTGCTCGACAAGATCCCGTTCGGCGCCGCCTTCGCCAAGGCCCTGACCCTCAGGATGGGCCAGACCCACGTGCACCGGTACATGGCGCCGCTGCTCGCCCACATCGAGGCGGGGCGGCTGGACCCGAGCTTCGTCATCAGCCACGATCGCTGGCCGCTGTCGGCGGCCCCCGAGGCCTACCGGATGTTCCGTGACAAGACCGACGACTGCGTGAAGGTCGTGCTGGACCCGGCCCGATGAGGCCGCGGAGGCTCGGCGCGTGGGCGGCGCCGGCGGCGGCCCTGGGCCTGCTCGCGGCCCGGCGGCTGTGGCGCCGGCGGCGCCGGTGGGAGCTCCGCGGCCGCACCGTGCTGGTTACCGGCGGCTCGCGCGGCCTGGGCTACTGATCGCCAGGGAGTTGGTCGGACAGGGGGCCCGGGTCGCGATCGGCGCGCGCGACGAGGAGACGCTCGACCGCGCACGGCAGGATCTCCTGGCCCGGGGCGGGCCGGTGGCGGCGATCCAGTGCGACGTCACCGACCGCGATTCGGTCGAGCGGCTGGTGCGCGCCACCACCGACCGGCTCGGGCCCATCGACGCGCTGGTGAACTGCGCAGGCGCGATCACGGTCGGCCCGGTCCAGGACATGCGCCTGGAGGACTTCCGCCAGGCCATGGACACCAACTTCTGGGGCGCGCTGCACGCAATCCTCGCGGTGCTGCCCGCGATGCGGGCGCGCCGCGGTCGCCGGATCGTGAACGTGGCGTCGATTGGCGGCCGCCTCAGCGTGCCCCACCTCGTGCCCTACAGCGCGAGCAAGTTCGCCCTGGTCGGCCTGTCGGAAGGGCTGCGCGCCGAGCTCACGGGCGACGGAATCGACGTGACCACCGTCTGCCCGGGCCTGATGCGCACCGGCAGTCCACGGCACGCCTACTTCAAGGGCCAGTACCGCGCGGAGTACGCCTGGTTCAGCATCGCGGACGCGCTACCGCTGGTGTCGATGGACGCCGACCGCGCCGCGCGGCAGGTCGTCGACGCGCTCCGCCATGGCGACGGAGATCGCACCCTGTCCTTGCCCGCCGTCGCAGCCGCCAAGCTCCACGGCTTGTTCCCCGGCGCGACGGCCGCCCTGATGCGCCTGGTCAGCCGGACGCTGCCCGGTCCGGACGGAGCGGCGGGCGGGGCCGTCGAGGGCGCGGCGAGCGCGTCCGGGCTCTCACCCTCGGTGCTCACCTCGCTGGGTGAGCGCGCGGCGGCACGGAACAACCAGACTGGTTGACGGCCGACCGGTCGACCGTGTCAGGAGCGCGCCGTCAGCTGCCCCAGCAGCCGGTCGAGACGGTTCGCAAGCCGCTTCCACGTTTCTGCTAGGTGTCGCCGCCCATCCTGGGCCGGCGGCAGGTAGAAGCCGTGCGAGCCGAAGTAGCTGACCAACACGCCCGCGCCGAACGCGAATGTCGCGCCCACCGCCATCGCGATCCATGCCGGCGAGTCGATCACCTGGACGCGGTCATCCCTGGCCGGCCACCTGGACTCGCGCCCGTCGCACGATGGGGTCGATAGTTCCCGCCGGACGAGGCCCTCGAGCAGCTGGGGCCGTCCGTCGAGGGCCCGGCCCAGCTGCAGCGCCTTCCGGTAGAGGATCTGCCAGTCATCGTAGTCCACGGGCAGTGTTGCGATGGCGCCGGTGATTTCCCGCAGCGCTCCGCGGCCGGCCGGGTCGCTCGGGCGAGCCCCGCCCGCGCGAATCTCCGACCACGCGTGCACGATCCGCCGCTCCAGCGCCTGCGCGCGCGAATCGGAAGTCTGCCAGACCTCGAGGTCGCTGACGCCCTCGACGATCAGGCCCTGCGCGACCGCAAGCGCGGCCGGCCGGCCGCGGATGAGAAGACCGCTGGGGTACAGAGCGAGGACGAGGTCGGCGCCCTCGAAGTACGCGAGACCACTCGGGATGCGGCTCCGGAACGCCTCCGGGTCGGCGGCGGTCAGCACGCGAAGAGGAGCGGTCAGCCACCAGGGAGGCGTCACTCGCCGCACCGGTCGGCCGTGCTCGCCCTGCAATGTGACGATCCGCTCGGCGACCTGTCGGTAGGTTGTGGAGTTGGTGATCAGCGGGACCTGGACGTCCTTGCGACGCCGCGCCGCCGACACCAGACGCAGCAACGGCACGGTGACCATCGCGATGAACAACGCCGCCGACAGACCGATGGTGATGGGGAAGCCTCGCAGGAGCCTGGCTGGCCAGGACCGCTTCGGCTGATCGGCGGGCTGCCGCGCGGCCATGGAGACTCCGACCGTGAGCGGCACCACGAGGCTGAGCCCGACCCACATGCCGCGCACGACCCCCGCCGGCACCCAGGTCGGAATGGGCACGAAAGCCAGCACAAACGCGGCAAACCGAGGAGCCGCGATTCCGATGAGCAACAGCGGCCAGGCGCCCGCGGCCGCGAGCAGCCCCGAAAGAAAGATTTTCTGATTCCCGCTCGCATACCCGAAGATCGCGACCACCGCCCAGTCGAACAACGAGCTGAGGATTCGTCCGAAGGAGCGTCCGATGAACGCGATCAGGGCTTGCAGGATGGCCATGACGCGTCGAGGAACGTGGTCTAGGCGGCCGAGGCCGTGCGGAGGCGGGGCATGACCTCGCTCGCGTAGAACTGCATGAATCCCTCCTGGTCCGGCCCCACCTGGTGGATGCAAACGTGATCGTAGCCCGCCTCCGCGAACTTCCCGATCGCCTCCAGGTGCTTCTCCGGGTCGGGCCCGCAGGTGATCGACTCCGCCACCGCGTCCTCCGTCACGAGTTCTGCCACCGCCTCGAAGTGGGCGGGCAGCGGCAGCTCCCAGGAGAGGCTCGATTCCATCGCCGCGGTGGGCCAGATCTCCCGCGCGAGCTTTCGCGCGGCGGCCTCGCTCTCGTGCCAGCAGACTGTCATCTCTCCGTAGCGCGGCCCCTTGCCCGCTTTCTGGTAGCGATCGAGCAACTCGCGCTCCGAGCTGGTGCCGATCATGCCGTCGGCTACGCGAGCGGCCAGGTCCGCGCCCTTCGGTCCACCCACCGCGAGGAGAAGTCGCGGCGGCGTCTGCGGCAGTGAGTAGATGCGAGCGTTCTCGACCCGGAAATGCCGGCCGCGGTGACTCTGGTTGCCGCCCTGCCACAGCAGCCGGATCACCTCTACCGCCTCCTCGAGACGCTCCTGCCGCACCTCGGTCTCGGGCCACTTCTCGCCCGTGACGTGCTCGTTGAGGTTCTCGCCGGTGCCCAGGCCGAGGAAGAACCGGCCCTCCATTAGGAGCGCGCAGGTGGCCGCGGCCTGCGCCACCAGGGCGGGGTGGATGCGCATGCTGGGGCAGGTCACCGCGGTGCCGAGCTCGAGCCGCTCGGTGGCGGCGGCGATGGCCCCGATCACGCTCCATACGAACGGGCTCTGTCCCTGCCGATCAATCCAGGGGTGGAAGTGGTCGGAGATGAGGCCGAACGAGAAGCCGTTCTCTTCGGCGAGCCGCGCGTAGCGCACGAGCTCGCGCGGGCCCCGCTCTTCGCTGGAGAGCTTGTAGCCCAGCCGCACGCCGCCGTCCTTCGATCCATTCCGCGCAGACGATCCCTTTCGCTTGCTCATGGGCGTCTCCTCGGCTCCGGTAGTCAGGTGGTGACCCGGCCGTCGAGCGTCCGCCGGATCAGCTCGGCGGCCTGGGCGCACGAGGTCGAGCGCTCGTAGTCGCCGCGTACCTCGAGGGCTGCGGCGGCCCGGTCGAAGTATTCGAGGAGGTCGCGCGCCTGATTCTCGGTGCAATGGACACAGCGGCGGTCGACGGTGTCCGCGTCGCTCTCCGCATTCTCGATGGCAGCCTTCGTCTCCGGCCGGAGCGTTCCTCCCGCCGGATCGTCGGCGTCGACCGCCACCTGGCAGGCGACCTCCTCGATGGAAAGGACGGTCACTGACGCGCCACCTGCGACTCGATCCGCTTGATCGACTTGAGATGGTCCTCGAGGGTAGGCACGGCCTTGGTCACCCACGCCTTGAGGTCCGGATCCTGCGCCTGCTGGCTCTCGCGCTTGAACGAGGCCACGTCCTTCTCGTGGTCCTGCACCATCATCTTCACGTACTCGCGGTCGAACGCCGACCCGGAGGCCTTGGACAGCCGGTCCTTCTCCATCTGCGTCTTGCGGGAGGGCTGCTTCGATAGCTCCACGCCCTTGCTCGCGGCGAGCTGGGCCAGCTCCTGTCCCGCCTTGGCGTGGTCGGCGGCCATCCGCTGGCCGAACTGCTTCACCGCGTCGCTACTCGCCTTCTGCTGGGCCAACTGCCCCAGTTCCACCTCCATCTGCCCGCCTTCGGCCGCCTCCATCACGAACTTGCTGTCCGTGTCGGTGAGGACCCCGCGCGGAGACTGGGCCAGGGCGAGCCCCGTGCCCGCGATCGCGCTCGCGACAGCCATCGCCGCCACCGTCATCAACACGCGCTTGAACACGCGCTCACTCATTGGTCGAACCCTCCTGCCGGCGGAGCAGCATCGACCGTGCCACACCCCGACGATCGCGGAAGCCGCGCCGGCCTGCGTCCCGCGAGGATGGGCGACGGCGCGATGGCACTTCCCTACCGGGTCGAATGGCCCCTGCGGGTAAGTCAGGAGTTCGGCGGCGCGGCCGAGATATCGGCCAGCGCGGTGCGTGAATCCCGCTCCACCGCGATGTCGCCGATCGTGAGCACGCCGACGACACGGCCGTCCTCGGTCACCGGGATACGCCGGATGGCCTTCTCCCGCATGAGGCGCACCGCGCCGCCCACGCTGTCACCCGGCTCGATCGTGACGAGGTCGCGACTGCACACCTCGGCCACCCGCGTCTCGGCCGGATCGCGCCCCTCGGCCAGCGCGCGCACCACAATGTCCCGGTCCGTCACGATGCCCAGCAGCCGGTCGCCCTCCTCACAAACGAGCACGTCTCCGATGTCCTCGCGGCGCATGACGAGCGCGGCGTCCACCAGCGTCGCGTCCGGCGCGAGGATCCGCGGACACGGGCTCATCACGTCGCGGACGATGTCGCTCACCCGGTGCTCCTGCGTGAGGCCGGCGCGGAACGCGCCGCTGGTCTCCATTTCCCGATCCTTCCGATCCGCTCCTTCTGTCATGAGTGCTCCTCCTTGCCGAAGCAGATTCAGCAAGGAGCGTGCCCGGCCCACGCCCGACCCGCGACGACCGTGTCGACACGCTTGGCACATCGGTTGCTCTCCTTCGGAGCACCGGCAGCGAACCTCACACGGAGGAAACCTCACTCATGCGGCGCCTCGGCATCCTGGTCATCGCCATCCCGATTACCGCGGTCGGTGTCCTCATCGGTCTCTGGAGCGCGCCCACGGTCGGGCAGACTCCCGGCTCCCGGCCACCCGCCGACGCAGTCCAGGGCGCCCAGCAGGCGACCCCGATCCCCGAGAGCCGCCCGGAACAGCGCAAGACGGAGCACGATCGCTCGCGCACGTTCGACCCGTCGGCGGCCCCACCCGCCTCCAACGCCCTGCCCGGCCAGCCGGACGGCGGCCAGGGGCTGGGCTTCGACTTCGCGCGTGACCCCTTCAACGCGCAGAAGCCGATGCAGACCTTCGAGGAGATCATGAAGGCCGACGTCGACGCCAAGCCGGGCGTGACCGCCGCGCAGCGCAAGCTGCTGGAGAGCCGCTACGACCTGCAGCCCAAGCTCGACCCGAGCGCGAAGATGTCGCGCGGCAAGCCGCTCGCGGTCGGCCCCACCGCCCGCCTCGCCGACGGCCTGAGCTGGGACCGCCTGGCCGCGATGAGCCCGGACGACGTCCGCGCCAAGAAGGCCTTCCCCTACCCGGCCCTGCCGCATCCCAAGCATGCGACGGGCGGCATGGTCTTCCCCTCGATCCAGATCCAGATGTTCCCGCGCTTGCAGCGCTTCGACGTAGAGTTCGACATCCCCGACGCCTTCCTGCCCGAGTTCCCGCCCGCCATCTACCTCCAGAGCCGGCCCGAGCTGGGCGACGTCTCGCGGGGCGAGGTGGTCTCCATCAACAACTTCCACCGGCTCTTCAAGGACGTCGTGACGCCGGTGCAGCTCGACGGATTGCGTCTCCTGGTGACGCCGTTTCCCCAGGAAGAGTTCAACGCCACCGACGACCGCAAGAGCGCCGACCCCAGCCTAGGCGTCACGTGCCTCGACTGCCACGTCAATGGCCACACCACCGGCCAGTTCCACCTGAACCCGGACAACCGACCCCAGGCCCGCCGGCTCCGGCTCGACACGGTGAGCCTGCGCGGGCTCTACAACCAGCAGATTCACGGCAGCAAGCGCAGCCTGCGCTCGGTGGAAGACTTCACCGAATTCGAGCAGCGCACCGCCTACTTCAACGGCGACCAGATCCGCGCCGCCAAGAAGGGCATGAACGTCCTGGACCGCATCCAGGTGAGCCACATGGCCCAGATGCAGAACATGTTCGACTTCCCGCCCGCCCCCAAGCTCGACGTTCAGGGCCGGCTCGACAAGACCAAGGCCACCGAGGCCGAGCGTCGCGGCGAGGCTCTCTTCTTCGGCAAGGGCACGTGCGGTAGCTGCCATCCGGCGCCGACCTACCTCGATCAGCAGATGCACGATCTGAAGGTCGAGCGGTTCGTGGACGAGGCGCCGGCCGGTCCGATCAAGACCTTCACCTTGCGGGGCATCAAGGACAGCCCGCCCTACCTTCACGACGGGCGGCTCCTGACCCTGGAGGACACAGTGGAGTTCTTCAACTTGGTCCTGGGGCTCAAGCTCACCCGGCAGGAGAAGGCCGATCTGGTTGCGTTCATGCGCGTGCTCTAGCCGCGATCCGGTAGATCCTTCCCCCGGGCTGCCTCCCGCGCGGCGGCTCGGCGGCGGCGAACCGATCGCCGGCCGCAGGTGTCAGCGATCGGGGGACGGGCATCAGATCGCGTTGCATTAGGTCGGCTGGGAACGCTGCCCCGGGGGCAGCGTTTAAGCCGATGGGACGGCCGGGGAGTAGGGTGATCCCAAGAGGGCCTGTCGGGGATGACGCGCGACGACCAATTCCAGTGCGACGGCAATCCGAAGTGCCCGAACGCTCCGACCCATGTCCATCTGGGCTCCCGAGCCCTCCTCCAGCTCGACACGTACTATTGTGACCGATGTTGCCCGCTCGCAACCTGCCCGGATGCCCAGGCGCACCGGCTCTAGCTCATGCCCTCACGTGAGCAGGCCGCCACAGTCAATGTCCTGGCCGCGATGCGAGACATCTCGGTCGAATTCGAGCTGAAGGACTTGGCTCGGACGATCGACGGCTACTCGGCCACCTTCCAGACGGGCATGGTCACGCATGTTGAGTCTGACATCGACGACGCGCTCGTCGAGGAGAGCCCCCGACGCCGACCCTCGATGCGCTGAGCCGGAAGGTCCAAGCGGTCTTTGCCGGGATGACATAACCTCGTTCCTGTTGAGCGCCGAGCGAGGGAACCGGTGCCGGCAGACCTGCCGGTGCAGCAGCCGGTTCGAGCTCGTTATCAACCTCACCCTCGGCCTTACGATCCCGCCATCGGCCGAATCAGGTAATCGAGTGATTGCGGTTAGAACCGCGAGCATCGTTCGAGTGGGCGGCGATGTCGCTGCCGGCGGGTCGCAGGTTCCCTTGATCTGGGCGCGCGGGCCTCGCGACGTCAAAACCGCAAGCTTATTGCGGGCAGCGCCGCCTTGCGTCCGCGCCGGCGCTAGCTATCGCCTGGACGACCGGGCCCCTAGCAGCCGGCGGGAGACGAGGACCTCAGGCGGGTTTCTTGAGTTGAAGACCACATTCTGAGCAATCGCGATACTGCACGGTCTCTGACCCCTATGGGACCATCGGGCTTAAGCATATGGGGCCGCGTTTTCCCACTTAGCCTGCCGCAAGGAGCGCGACCGCGGCCATCGCCATCAGGATGGCCGTCGCCCACCCGGCGACGTTGCTCCAGCGCCCGTTCACCCGCTTGCCCATCACACGCGGATTGTTCCCTACGAGCATCACGACAACCAGGATAGGCGGGGCGATGACCCCGTTGATCACGGCGCTCCAGAAGAGGGCACTGATGGGATTGATCCCGACAAAGTTAATGCACATCCCGATGAGGGTGGGCACGACAATCATGGCGTAGAACAGCTTCGCCCGGCGGGCCTGTTCGTTCAGCCCGTGTTTCCACCCGAGCGCCTCGGCCATCGCGTAGGCGCTGGACCCGGTGAGTACCGGCACCCCCAGGAAGCCGGCCCCGATGAGGCCCACTGCGAGCAACGCGGCGGCCGCGTTGCCGGCCAGGGGGCGCAGAGCTTGAGCCGCCTCGGTGGCGGACCCGATCTCCGTCTTTCCTGCCTGAAACAGCGTCGCAGCGGTGGCCAAGATGATGAAGTACATGACGAGGTTCGAGAAGAACATGCCGACCGTGACGTCGATACCGGCGTATTGGAGTTCACCGTCGGTCGCCCCTCGCCGACTCACGAGGGTCCGGCGCCCCATGCTGATCTCTTCCTCGACCTCCTGGCTCGCTTGCCAAAAGAATAGGTAGGGACTGAGGGTCGTGCCCAGGAGCGCGACGAAGGTCGAGATGAAGTGCGCGTTGAAGTGGATCGTTGGGACGAAGGTGCCACGAAGCACCGCGCCGACATCCGGACGCGCATAGAGTGCCGACCCAATATAGGCCAGGAGCGCTAGGGACAGCCACTTGAAGACCCGCGAGATGAACTGGTATGACCCCCATATCTGCAAACCCAGGATCGCCAGCGCGATCGGCACGATCAGCATGATCGGCGGGATTGGGACGAGGAGGTTCACGGCCTCGGCCACCGCGCCAATGTCCGCCCCGGCGTTGATCGTGTTAGCGATCACCAATGCCGCCACGACCGGATACAGCAGCGCCTTCGGATAGTGCTGACGCAGCACCCGCGCGAGGCCCATCCCGGTAACCATGCCAATTTTCGCGCACATGAACTGCACCGCGGTCATCATGGGGAACGTGAGCAGCGCGGTCCAGAGCGTCGCGTACCCGAGTGAAGCGCCGGCCACCGCGTAGGTCCCGATGCCGGACGGATCGTCGTCTGACGCGCCGGTAATCAGCCCCGGACCGAGGATGGCGAGGAATCGACGGATCGGGTTACGCGTCCGGACGGACGGGCCCTTTCCGGCGGTTCCCGCGACCCCGTGCGGGATCGTCGGTGCCGCGTGCCGCGAGGCGCGTTGGCGCTTGCTGCCCCTCATGGCTTTGTCACTCCGAAGGCCGGTCCGGTGAAGCCGATGCCGAAGCCGGCGTGGATGAACAAGGCGGCGCGCGAGGCGGGCCCAGCTACCTCCGTGCCGACGGCGGCATGCACGGCCAGGATGGGGGAGACGCGATAGCGAGCGCCGAGCTCAAGGCCCACCGTGTCGGCCGCACGGCGGGAGACCGACTGATCGACATAGACGTCGGCGACGATTGTCGTCGCAGCCTGCCAGGGCAGCGTGAAGCTCGGTCCGACGGCAACGTGGTAGCGCAGGAGCCGCTCGTCGGCGCCCTGGCCATGCGCCCGGGCTTCGAGCGAGGTGTTCAGATGCAGGAAGAGCGGCACCAAGCCAAGCGTCAGGCTCTTGGTCGCGTATCCCTTCAGCTCGACATCCACGGCGCGAGATCCGTCGCCGGTCGGGACGTTCACTCCGAGTTGGGCCGCGAGCTGCGGGATATAGAGCGAGTCGGCATTGAGGCTGAGCCGCCCCGCCACCGCCAAGTCGCCAGAGGCCGGGTCTTTCAGCTCGGACGGGTCCGATGAGAGGATCGTCCCGAGGCTGAGCTGGGTCCCCGGCAACAGACCATATTGCAGGTCGAGAACCAGGAGGCCGTGCCGATCACCCCGGTTCGGCAACACGAGGCCCCCCGTCGCGAGCATCGATCCCTCCCCCGCGGGCACATAGAAGGCGTCCTCGAGCCGGACGGGGTGGCCAGCAGCCAGCTCCTTCTCTTGAGCGAAGGCCGGCGACCCGAGGACCCAGCTCAGAATGCCGAGAAGCGTGAGCAGTTCCACCGAGCCCAAGCGGTTGACGGTGTGGCGGGTGCACGTTCGAGCAAAGCACATGCCTAATCGCCACGGGCGAAATAGCGCCCATCGAGCGTTCGACCGGTCGAATGCGTCGGACCGAGACTGTAGAGATTCCCGAGTGGGCTTTACCGGGCACCTCCTTCTACCGGATTCAAGGATGGTAATAGTTGCGATTTCGGAGATACGGCTGGCTAAATTGCAAGAACACGGCCGTCCAACTGTGAGCCGTGCGAGCCGGGAGGAGGAGGGAAGCGGAGGCGCCGGCAGAACGCGTGGCGCGTCCTGAATCTCGCCGACATTCACATCGCCAGAATCCAGGCCGGGTCGGGCCGAACGCCCGTCTCGCTCCGGCGCGATGTGCCCACGGGGAGGGCATCCCGGAGCCTGTGCGGTGCGGTCTAAGCGCGAGGCCTCAGCAGGAAAGATGGGTGAGGAGGGAGGGGGCGGGGCGGTCAGCGGATCGAACTTACACGAGTTGAGGCATTCCGGTGAAACTACGATCTGCCGCCCGGCTCGCTCGCTGGGTGCGACGGAGTGATCGCGACGGGGGCTCGTCGAGTCAGCCACGCGATGCCTTGGCGATATCCCCGCGCAGTCCCCGCAGTCACCGCACCGGCGCCTAGGAACAGCAGCGTCTCCCTCGGGTACGCGACGAATGCGAAGAGGGCGCCGCCGACCGCAACCAGGACGAGTCCACAGAGACCCAGGACGGTGCGCCCCTTGGTGGGCAATGGGAGCAGAGCCGCCATGAGGATGGCAGCCCCGATCACAAGGAGGAGTTCGCTCAGGACTTCCATCACCATCGCAATAGCAACGCCAGCATCATGAACCCTTTCGTGTTTACCTCGGTCTCCGGCCAGGGCGCCCTGACTCTCTCCAGCATGGACCATGGTCGATTTTTTGAGCAAGGCGCCTCCGCGGATTGATCAGCGCTGCGGCAGTCCAGCAGGTTGATCCGGCCGCTGGCGGTGCCACCCACTCCGTGGGGGTCGGGTAAAACACCATTGACGAGCGTCCACCTCGGCGCTCGGGGCAATCTTCGGGGACCTGGTTCCAGACCACAGGCCTTTCGTGCGCACTACCATCGTTCGGTCAGGCACAAGCCGGTGGACGTCCCGGTCACGGCATGGAGAGAATAGGGGCGAGCCACACACAGCATTCAACTGAAAGGTCTCCGATCATGAAACGAGCGGCACGTGTCCCGGCCCGGCTTCGAACGTCCCGAGGCGGTCGGCCGTGTAAGCCAGCCAAGATACTGCCGGCGATTCGACGGAAGGATCTCCCGGTCGTTCACCTCCCGCGGCAAACGCGATCACAGGGCGGCAAGACCAAGCTGACGAATCATCGGGCCGCCATCGTTCTTCACGCCATCAGTTGCGGCTGCTATCGAGAGACGGCCGCGGAACTGGCCGGCATCAAAGCCGAGACCCTCTCGCACTGGATGGGCTGGAGTGGCGAACCGTACGAGACCTTTCAGCGCCTCGTGCGAAAGACCGAAGCCGGTCTGGAGTCACGAATGGTCAACATCCTCACGGGGCAGGCGGAAGTCCGTCCGGAGCTGGCGCTGGCCATTCTCGAACGAAAGTTCCCGCAGCGCTGGGCAAAGGTCACGGTGGTGGCGGCACCACCTCACCATCTGACCTTCAACGTCGCCGACATCCTCGGCAAAGTTCAAGAGCGGATCGCTCAAGGCCGCGCGCAAGGTCAGCTTCCCCGTGCCACCATCATCAATGCACCCGTGAAGACCGCCAAGCCACATGACCCACGGCCGCCAAGGTTTACAGTCGTATCGACCGAGACCGAGGACACTGAGTCCCAGCCGACATAAGACCCTGGGCTCCAGGCGCTCACGGGTCGCCTGCTGAAGCCGCTGAGCCCAGGTTGAAGACTGGGTGTAGAAGCCTAAGAGACCCCATTCCTTCGACCCGGCTTCAACGTGCGCCATTCTGGTCATCCCTCCGTCCTCCCATGTCACAAATCCTTGTCACACAGGCACTCTTCGACCCGAAGAAGTGAGTCGTGGCAGGGAGTTGGATCACACGAGGCTCAGGATATAGAATCCTGGTGTCGTTCGGAATCGACGCGGATAGCTAGTCCTGGTGCCGGTCAGAAGCGACGAGGATAAAGAGTCCTGGTG
>WNFC01003614.1_pt1 | contig 19071 bp, 11 predicted proteins | sample 5400541 | NCBI WGS metagenome assembly WNFC01 (sample SAMN13153342, study PRJNA577476) | soil metagenome | isolation source: 120 cm saprolite under Douglas fir tree site 2 hole 2 replicate 1 | place: USA:California | collected 2015-04-18 | reverse complement strand
GAAGATGGGTCGGCGCGGTGAGGCCATTGCCGTTCAAGAAACCCGAGCCGTAGTTCAGGTTGAAATCGGCGGAACTCTTCCACAGCAGGATTACGTTGAAGCCGGTCGAGAGCGTGTCTCTCTGATCGTGATCCAGAAAGCAGAGCGTGTCGCACGAATCACCCCCGATGAGGCCTCCGTTCACGATTCCAGACCACTCGGCGTATTGATGCGAATAGGCGGCGTGAAACTGGCCGCGGCCTCGGAATGGAGGCGACTTGGCGGTAGCCTCCCAGCCGCGAATTCGCGCATGCTGGAGCGTCAATGGGAAAAAGACATTCGAATTGTTGAGCACATCGTGGTCAAAGAAATTATGCGCGCCGGTGCGAAAATTGCTCACGTCGAACGTCCAGGCATGAAAGGGAATCGCCACGCCGAACTCGCGTTGCTCGTCGCGCTCGCCGGGCAGTGGCAAGAATAATTGACTCAGCGCCCGATTGTTCACCGTGACCAGCGGGGGAGCCTGATAGTAGCGCCCATAGAATCCGCGTAAAACCCAGCCCAGATGCGGGAGCTGGATTGCTGCGCCGACGCGGGGGTCGGCAGCGTTCTCGTTGACCGGGCCGCCGTAGTGGGTGAGCCGCAAGCCGCCGTTCAGTGTCAGCCAGCTTGCGGCCTTGTATTGCTCTTCCACGAAAACAGCTTCGACATTCGCCCATGGGATCGTTCTCGAGGGACTGACTGCCCCGGGCCCTCCCGGCGGATTGGTTAGAACGGCGTAGAACTGGTCGTCTCTTTCGCCGAAGACTTGAATGCCAGCGTGAAAATTGTGTTTCCCTCGCATGATTCCGATGGTGCTGACCCCACCAATGTAGTTCGACCCGCGATCATACTCGGACTGGATCTGATCTGCGGGGGTGCCTTCGTAGTGTGCGCGGTTGAAGTGGTAGAACGGCGAAACGGTGAGCGCGACCCCACTTCCAACCGTGTGTAGCCAGGTGAAGTTCACGAAGTCATCGCGCTCGTTCTCGACATCGTGAAGAATGGCAGTCGCGGTGGGGTCGATCGGAACCTGATAGTGGTCGCCTCGCGCTGAGGCAATCAGCCGAAACTGGTTGCCTGCGTCCTTATTAAAGATGAGGGAAGTAAATCCGCTTATTCCGGCAGCCTGATCGTTGATGAGCTGCGGCGCGGGAGTCTCCAAACCCAAATCCGTTCGATATCCGGTCAGGCTTCCGTAGTAGGCGAACCGCTCCGTGTGATCGCCGAAGCTGATCTGGTCGTTAGTGTTATTGAGGCTGCCGTAGCTGGTGACAATCTCGGCTTCGCGGTTACGCTCGAAACCGGAGCGGGTCACGACATTAAAGACACCATAGGTTCGGTCGCCATATTCCGCAGAATAACCGCCGCGCTGGACTTCGATGTTGTCGATGTCTTTAGGATCGAACTGGGGCCCGACGTTCGAGGCGATGCTGGTGTTGGGCACCGGCACGCCATCAAGCAGCCACGAAACCTGGTGTCCGCCGCGAATGTGCAGCTGGTCGTGGACCAGGTACGCTCCGGGAACGTAGTCGGTGATCATAGACAGACTGTTGCTCTGGGTTGCGCCAGGTGTTTCCTCAATCTGCAGGCGGGTAACAATGCTGGTCGTAGTCGAGGATTCTGGGTTCACGCTATCCAGCGATTCACTCACCTGGACGGATTCTTTGGATCCCGCAATCGTCATCGGAAAATGCAGGCGAGCTTCGCTTCCGGACGCGAGGGTAAGCCTCTGCTCTTGAATGACGAAGCCTTCGGCCTCCACTTTGACTATGTAGCTTCCTAGGGGAAGGTTGTCGAATCGGAATTGGCCGGAGCCGTCGCTGCTCACGGTTTGCGACCAGGTCGAATTCTCCGCCTGCGCGGTGACCTTGGCGCCTTGGACGGGGCGGTGTTGCGGATCGTGGATCAGCCCCGTGATCGAGCTGAAGATTGTGGCGCTCAAGCTGGCGGACAGCAGCAAGATTCCGCCCAGCCGCGCGAGTGTGCGTGGCATGGAGTCCTCCCAAACGATGTAAAGTCTTTTACGCGTTGGGAAGTTCAGGCGGAGCGCGCGAAGAGTGATGGGAACTGTAGCGGATAGGGTAAAAGGAGTCCGGCAACTCGGCGCTTAGCTTGGAAGCTTGCAACTGGACGATTACACCGTCATGGGCGACTAAGCGGGCCGATCGAGGAGTGGTCAACGGGGGACAGCAGTTACCTGTACGCGTCGCGGCTTCACCAAGCTGCGGTCTGCCGTCCTGCCGGGCATGCAACCGGCGCAGGCAGCAGGCATGAGGCGGGGTGCCATAGAGCGTCTGCAGAAACGGCTCGCAGGTGCTCAGCGCGACTAACAGGACCACGAGCCTGGCGATGAATCGCTGCATGGCTAGGGATAAAGCATAGGCTGACTCTGGCCGCACTTGCAAGTTGCGGGACTTCGGGAGATATAATCCAACCCAATTGTGGCTCTGACCTCTGGCACGAAACTCGGTCCTTACGAAATTCTTTCCCCGCTGGGCGCGGGCGGCATGGGCGAGGTGTACCGCGCGCTGGACATCCGGCTGGAACGTTCCGTCGCGATCAAGGTTTTGCCCGCGAACCTGTCGTCCGATCCCGGCCTGCGGCAACGTCTGGAGCGCGAGGCCAAAGCGGTTTCGGCGCTCAATCATCCCCACATCTGTACGCTTCACGATATCGGTTCACAGGATGGCGTTGACTTCCTAGTGATGGAACTGCTGGAAGGAGAAACGCTCGCCGACCGTCTGCGGCGTGGACCGTTGCCGCTCGAGCAGATCGCGAAGGTCGGCTCCGAGATCGCCGACGGGCTCGACGCTGCCCATCGTGCGGGCATTGTGCATCGCGACCTGAAGCCGAGCAACATCATGCTGGCCAAGTCCGGCGCCAAGCTGATGGACTTCGGGCTGGCAAAGCCGGCGGCAACGAGTGCGGCCGCAGGTGTCAGCTCGGCACCGATGCTTTCCGCCGCGCTCACCATGACCAGCCCTAGCCCGCAAGGTTCTCCTCTAACCACCGCGGGCTCGATCGTGGGCACCATTCAGTACATGTCGCCGGAGCAGATTGAAGGCCGCGACATCCGACGCCCGCAGCGATATTTTTGCCTTCGGCGCCATTCTTTACGAGATGGCCACGGGCAAGCGCGCTTTCGAAGGCAAGTCGCAACTCAGTATCGCCAGCGCGATTCTCGAGAAGGAACCGGAGCCGCTCAGTTCGGCGCAGCCGACGGCGCCTCCGGCGTTGGACGACCTGGTCAAGACTTGTCTGGCGAAAGACCCGGAGGAACGGTACGCCAGTGCGCATGACGTCAAACTTCAACTTCGGCGCGCAATGCGGGTCGCGCCCGCCGCTGCACAAGAGCGCGGTCAAGCCAAGCCGAAATGGCTGGCATGGATCGCGGTAGGTCTGGGACTTGCGTTGATTGCGGTGATGGCAGGTTTCGTCATCCTTAGTTCGCATCATCAAGAACACACTTTGCTCTCGGCACAGATTCTGCCGCCGGCCGGAATGGCGTTTTCGCTGACCGGCAACTCGGGCGCGTCCTCGGCACTTTCTCCGGATGGCCGCTTTATTGTCGCGGGCGCGGGCGGACATTTGTGGTTGCGTCAAACCGCCACCGGCGCCTATACGGCGCTGCCAGACACAAACGATGCTGCCTTCCCCTTCTGGTCGCCGGACAGCCGGAGCGTTGGCTTTTTTGCGCAGAGCAAGCTGAAAACGATTGACATCAACGGCGGAGCGCCGGTCACTATCTGCGAAGCGCAAAGCGCCCGTGGAGGTTCCTGGGGAAGTAACAACGTCATCGTGTTTGCACCCTCCATTCAGACGCCAATTTCGAAGGTCAGCGCCAGTGGAGGCACTCCGGTTCCGGTCACCACTCTGGATACCCAGCAGCACAGTACCCATCGCTGGCCTTTTTTCCTCCCGGATGGCAAGCACTTTATTTTTCTGGCGGCCAATCATAAAGAGAGAGGCGCCGCGAGCGATGGCATTTACCTCGGTTCGGTTGATGGCAAGGAGAACCGCCGATTGATGCACGCGACCAGTAGTGCTATCTACGGCTCCGGGTATCTGCTGTTCACCCAGAACACCGATTTGCTGGCACAGCGTTTTGACACCGGCGAGTTGAAACTGGTTGGCGAACCGGTGCGTTTGCCGCAGAAGGTCTTCGACGACACAGGAATATGGAGAAACCTGTTCTCCGCCTCGGAAACCGGTTTGCTTTTGTACGCCGCGGCCTCCGCCGATCTTGCCGGCAAAGTTCGCTGGGTCAGCGAAACTGGCCAGAATCTGGCCACGCTCGATGACGGCCTGGGAAACCCCCGCTTGTCGCCTGATGGGCGCAAGATCGCGCTGGAAAAGGGCGACCCAACGTCTAACCTTTGGATCTACGACATCTCCGGCCCGGTACGCACGCAGTTGACGGCCACCGGCCGCGAATTTTCGCCAGTATGGTCACCGGACGGCCGGGAGATCCTTTTCACCAGCGTCGGTGGCGCGAGCGCGACCAATGCCATAACCAACTTGATGGTTGCGCCGGTGGACAACTCGGAGGGAGCGAGGACGCTCAGCCCGTCTCCTATTTATCAGTCTCCGACCGACTGGTCGCGGGACGGCAAGTACATCCTTTATGAACGAGGGGCCCCCGGCAGCAGCGAAGTGTGGGCAATCGGGACCCAGCCGGGCAGTAAGGAGTTTCCTGTTATCAAATCTTCGACGTGGGCGCGCGATGGCCGCTTTTCACCCGATGGCAAGTGGGTCGCCTATGCGTCCAACGAGTCCGGCCAGGACGAAGTGTACCTGGCGCCGTTTCCCGGGCCCGGACCAAAATTGCAGATTTCGGCCACCGTCGGGGCGTCGCCACGCTGGCGCGGAGATGGGCGAGAGCTGTACTTCTATAGCGGAAACAACGAGATCGATGCGGTCTCGATCGCCATCCCTGGTGGCGAAGTGCGAGTGGGGAGCCCTCGCAAGCTCTTCCCGGTAACTCTCGGGTCTAATTCATTTTTTTCTCCGGCATATGACGTGACTTCCGATGGCAAGAAGTTCATCGTGTACAGCATCGGCGCCGCGACCCTGGGACAGATGCCGCTGAGTCTTCTGGTCAACTGGGACGTTTTGCTGAAGTGAGCTGTACAGCTCATCAGGCTGACGTAATCCGATTACCCGACAAAGACCGTAGATCAGCTCTGTGGCCCGGGGACGTCTCGGGTGGTTGTCCCGGCATTCTCCAGGATCCAGCTGTCGACAAGATATAATCCTCGCCATCAATGGCTCTGACCTCCGGTAGCAAACTCGGCCCTTACGAAGTTCAATCTCCGCTCGGCGCGGGTGGGATGGGCGAGGTGTATCGGGCACGGGACACCCGGCTAGGACGCGATGTCGCGCTGAAGATTCTTCCTGAGTCATTTCCTAGAGAGAGTGACCGGCTTCATCGCTTTGAGCAGGAAGCGCGGGCGGTCGCGGCGCTGAATCATCCCAACATTCTGGCAATTTTTGATACTGGACAGAATAACGGCTCGCCGTTTCTGGTCTCGGAGCTTCTAGAAGGCGAGACGTTGCGCGAGATTTTGGACGGCGGAGCTTTGCCGCAGCGGAAAACCATTGACTACGGAGTGCAGATCGCGCAGGGTCTGGCGGCAGCGCACGAGAAAGGAATCGTGCATCGCGACCTGAAGCCAGAAAATATTTTTGTCACCAAAGATGCGCGAATCAAAATTCTTGATTTCGGACTGGCGAAGCTGGCGCAGAAATCCGGCGCAGAAGCCGATGGCGTAACCCTCACCAGCTCCCATACCACCGCCGGAGTGGTGATGGGGACGGCCAGCTACATGGCTCCGGAGCAGGTGCGGGGCGACGCTGTAGATGCGCGCACGGATATTTTTGCTTTCGGCGCTGTGTTGTTCGAAATGCTTTCGGGCACGCGGGCTTTTCGCCGCGACACTACTGCGGAAACGATGACGGCAGTGCTGAAAGAGGACCCCCCGGAGTTGTCCGATCCCGGGCGCGCGATCTCTCCGGCGCTGGATCGGATCGTTCGGAGGTGCCTGGAAAAAAATGCGGAGCAACGGTTCCAGTCGGCGAAGGATTTGTCGTTTGCGCTGAGTGCGCTTTCGGGATCAGATTCGGCTGCGACACGGATTGCGGCTGCGCCGAGCAGAATTCCCGCTTACCTGTGGGCTTCGATTTTGATAGCGGCTGCGGTGGCGACCGCAGTGACTTGGTTTGCGGCACATCGGTCGGAGCCTAAGAAGCGGATGGAATTCGCGATTTCGGTTTCCGGCGAGGTCAGCCATATAGCGCTCTCAGCCGACGGCTCGACCCTGGCCTTTGTTTCCCCGGATGAAAACACGGGAATACCGACAATTTATTTGCAGCATGTCGGCTCGCCTAGCGCCACAGTCCTTGCGGGAACCGAAGGTGCATCGTATCCATTCTGGTCGCCGGATGGGGCGAATCTGGCGTTCTTCGCTAATGGCAAGCTAATGAAAGTCGCAATATCAGGCGGCGCACCGCAGGCGCTGGCCAACGTTCAGGCAGCACGCGGCGGCAGTTGGGGCAGCCGGGGCGTGATTATCTATGCTCCGGATTCTGGCAGCCGCATCTGGCGCATCAATGCAGATGGCAGCGGCGCGGCGGCTCTCAACGATCATCCCTTCACCAAGGATGATCAATCTCATCGCTGGCCGCTTTTCTTACCGGATGGAAATCATTTTTTATTTTGGGCGGGCAATTTCGGAAATTCCCAAGATGATCGCTTCAGTGGCATCTATGCTAGTTCCTTGGACGGCAAGGAGATGCACCTGGTGCAACTGTGCCACTCCAGTTTCAGCCTCGATTCCGCGCACTTGTTTTATGCTGACGATGAGCGGCACTTGGTCAGCGTGGCGTTCGACAGCGACAAAATTGCGGTTTCCGGCGCCAGCACCCAGATCGCGAACGCGGTGGGATTTCAGCCGTCCACGTATTGGGTGGCGCTGACTGCATCGCAGAATGGAACATTGATCTACAACACCAGCACCGGCGCCACATTGTCTGTGCTGACCTGGATGGACCGCGCGGGAAAGGGACTAGGTCGAGTGGGTGAACCGGCGGTGCAGTGCAACCCCACGCTGTCGCCGGATGGGAACCGGGTCGCGGTGGACATTAGCGATCAGAAAGCCAATAACGTCGATATCTGGTTCGAGAACGTAAGCGCGGCCGGCAGCTCACGTTTCACATTTGATCCGGCGGAGGAAGTGGTGGGAGTGTGGTCGCGGGATGGGAGCAAGTTGGCCTATCGGTCAGCAGGCGGCAACACCAACAAGGCAGGTCTCATGCTTAAAGCAGCCAGCGGCCTGGAGCGCGAAAAACAAATCCGGCAAGTTGCCGACTCGGAGGACATCATCCCGAATTCCTGGACGCCAGATAACCAGCGGATCCTTTGTACGCACCAGGCCGGGCCCGGGAACCACCTGGAGTTGGTTCCGGCGGATGGCGCGGCTGCTACTCCGTTGTTGGCAGGCGCCTCGGGAAACCAGAACAATGGTCAAATTTCCCCCAATGGAAAATGGGTAGCGTATGCGTCCGACGAATCCGGCAACTGGGAGATTTACGTGACCACGTTCCCTGGCGCTGTCGGCAAGTGGCAAGTCTCGCGCGGCGGTGGGACGGAGCCGCGCTGGCGCGGAGATGGCAAAGAAATTTTCTACCTCGGCCCGACCGGGACACTGACCGCGGTACCGGTCAGCACACTCGGCACTTTTTCGACGGGCACACCGACACCGCTCTTCCAGTTTCACGGGCGCGCGGCGATCTCTTCCACCGATGTCTTCAGCTACGACGTCAGCCAAGACGGCAAGCGGTTCTTGGTGAACCGCTATGTGAAGCCTGCGAGCATCACACCCCTAACGATTGTGTTGAATGCTAGCGCGGGACAATAGTTCAGGAGCTGCGGACATTGCGGGCTGTGGTGCAAAGAGTTTTTCGTGCTCAGGTCATGGTCAAGGGAGAAGTCGTCAGGAAGATCGGTCCGGGACTGCTGGCATTTCTCGGCGTCGCGAAAACAGATACTCGGACCGATGCCAATTATTTAGTGGAGAAGATTCTCGGCTTGCGCGTATTCGAGGATGCGGATGGGAAGATGAATCTGTCTCTAACCGACACGCATGGTGCAGTTCTCGCGGTTTCTCAATTCACGTTGTATGGAGACGTGCGGCGGGGGAAGCGTCCGTCGTTTGAGGACGCGGCGGGATCCGAGCTGGGGCGCGAATTGTATGAATACTTCGTGGCGAAGATTCGCGAGGCGGGGTTCGTCTGCGAAACCGGGCAGTTTCGCGAGACGATGCAGGTGGAGTTGGTGAACGACGGGCCGGTGACGATTCTGCTGGATTCCAAACGTTTGCTCTGAGAAATGAATCGCGGCCGTGCCAGTGGAAGCAAGAGCAAACCTAGCGGCTGGAAGCCGCTGAATTTCCCCCGCAAATTGGCTCGAGTGGAACTCGTGCCCTTCCCAGTTTTCCCTTCCTGTCCTCGATGAAGCGAAGCCGCAACTACTTAACGACTTCGACGATCTGCGCGTCCGGTTCTGTCCACGCCGGCGCGCCGTCGTGGGTTAGCTTCTTTGCGGCATCCATCCAGTGCAGGTGAGTGATGCTGCTTTGACCCTTCTCATACGCGTAGGTTTTTCCATCGTCCGAATAAAGGGTGAACTCGGCGTTCGCGCCCGGATAAACGCGCACTTTCGAAATCTTCTGCTCGTGGTTGGTACTTTCGACTGGCTCGCCCATCGCCACAATCGAACCGGCACGGACGAATAGCGGCAGCGTATCGATTGGCGCCGCAACTCGAATCAGCCGACCCCCGCGGAGGCGCTCGTTGGTCCAGTAGTTGTACCAATCGGCGCCTACGGGGAGATAGACTTCGCGGCTGGTTGCGCCCTGCTCGGTGACCGGAGCGACGAGAAACGCCGGGCCGAACATGTATTCGTCGCCGATTTCGGCGACCCGCGGGTCGTTGGGGAAATCCATGAATAATGCGCGCATGGATGGCGCGCCGGTTTGATATGTGTAGTACCCCAGCGAATAGATGTAGGGCATGAGCTGGTAACGCAGCTTCAGATATTTTTCGAGAATCGGTTCGGCCTGTTTGCCGTAAGACCAGACTTCATTGGCATTGCGGCTGCCGTGGGTGCGCATGATCGGCAGGAATGCGCCATACTCAAACCAGCGGGTGAAGAGTTCGGGATAATCGTCATAGCCGCCGACGTTGTCGCGGGCATCGGAGGGATCGAGCAGCGGAGGATGTTTCGGATGATGCACCGCAGGCAGGTACTGCCATCCGCCGACGTCGTTGGTCCAATTCGCGATGCCGGACGCGGTGAAGTCGAGCCCGGTGGGAATCTGGCGCCGGAAAGCGTCCCAAGTGGGATAAATATCCGACGACCAGAACATCGTCCCGTTGCGCTGCGCGCCGAGGTAGGCGTCGCGGGAAAGAATCAGGGCGCGATGGGGAATGTCACGGCGGAACCCGTCGTAGAGTGCGGCGGTGTGCACCAGCGGATAAATATTAAAGTAGCGCGTGCCCGGCCCGACAGAAAAGTAGCTGCCGTTCGGAGGCAGGTCAGGCTCGGTTTCGTCGGCCCAAAGCGCGTCGAATCCCTGGCTGATGATGTTGTCGCGAATCGTTTCCCAATACCAGTGGGCAGCTTCCGGGTTGGTGGTATCGATGTCGGACCCGGCGCGGTCGTATGGAAGGCCGTCGGTCGGGGTTCCGTCGGCGAGGTGCTCGAACCATCCTTTTTGCAACAGGAAATCATAGAAGCGCGAGCCTTTGGTGAAGCGCGGCCACACGCTAATCATGGTCTGGAATCCCATGTCGTGAAGCTGCTTGTTCATGGCGGCAGGATCGGGAAAGTGTTCGGGAGAGAAATCCATCTCGCCCATTTTCGTGTAGTAGAACCAATCCAAAACCAAAACGTCGGCGGGCAGGTGGCGATCGCGATATCCCTTAGCGACGGCCAGCATTTCGTCCTGCGTGATGTAGCGCTGCTTGCATTGCACGAATCCGTAGGCAGCCTTGGGCATGAGGGGGGTGGCGCCGGTTAGCAGGCGGTAGCCGGAATAAATTTCGTCGGTGTTCGAGCCGGCGATCACGAAAAACGAAACTCGGTTGCCGACTTCGGAAGTCCACTTGGTGCGCTCGTTGAATCCGGGCTCGATGGTGGTCTTCGAGGGATTGTCCCAGATCATGCCGTAGCCGTAGTTGGTGACAACGAACGGAACGCATACGCTGGGCGCGGCAGTGGCGTAGTAGTTGTGCCAGCAATCGACGGTGTGTCCGCGATGGTCGAGATAGCCTTCGTGGTTTTGTCCGAGACCGTAGTAGTGCTCGTCGTCGGGGGAAACGAAATCCGCGCCGACCTGGAAGAAGGGCTGGTCGCCCGGGCGAAGATCATTCAGGATGCCGGCGTTGCCGTCTTTGTGATTGGGCACGGACATGGACCAGTCGGTCATCTCGAGAAGCTTCTTGCCATCGGGCGTGGTGATGGTGATGTGCGCGCCGGGCGTGGAACCGTTGAAAAATTTGGAGATGTCAACGATGGTCGGCGGCGGTGGCGGACTGGGATGAACGCCTTCGACGGTGACCACCATGCGAGGGGAGCGGTAAACGTCGTCGCCGTTGGCCTGTGTGCGGGTCCAATCCTTGAAAGATGGGGCGCCGACGAAACCGTATCCCGGCGGTGCGGTGGCCTGGTCTTTTTGCGGGCTAAGCGTTATGCGGATGATGTTGGGGGCGTACGGCTCGAGAACGATGGTCTCGCCGCTGCGCTCGATGATTAGGGGTTGCTGCGCGTGGGCGGGCGGGGCGGCTATAGAGAAGATAAAGGAAACGGCCGCAAAGGACGCTGCCAGGCGGGCAAGAAGCCTGGAAGAAGGGGAAAAACCGGTTGTCGTGATCATTTCAGTGCAGAATCGTACCACGGCGTCGCGGCGGGGAAAATCAGCGTGAGCGGGGAAATTCAGAGATCTTTGCGCTCCGTAGATTCGATCTCGGCGTCAGCCACTGACTTGGTTCGGCTAACGCTGAAATCCTTCACATTATTCAGGACAATGACCGGCTTGCCTTGAACGCGCGGCGCGGTGACGCGGAAAAAGTCGGCGCGGGAAACGTCGTCAAGCACAAACGCGGGGCGGGCGTCTTCTTTCGCGCATTGGATCTCAACATCGTTGATTTCGATTCCCTTTGTGTGGCGGATGAAGAATCCGTGTGCCGGTGTCGTGCCGAACATCGAAGGCTCGGGGTAGTCCTTCTCTTTTTCTGGAAGCTGGAGCACGGCGTCATTCTGGCTTCCGGCGCCCTGGTGCTGGACGAGGATGTTGCTCAGCTTCACGTCTTCAATTTCATGGCCGGGGATTCCGCTGATGATGGAAGACACCGTCGATCCGGCATTTGAACACACGAGATTGCTGATCATCACGCGGCGAAGTGCGCCGACGGGGACGCCAGCGGGCCCCCGCATGCGAGCTCCGAGGCGCATAAAGATCGGCGCACCCTGAAGATCGCGCATGGTGATGTTGGAGATGGTGACGTCCTCGAGCAGTGCGCCGTCCACGGTTTCGAGCGCGAAGCCCCAGCATCCATCGAAAACGCAGTTGGTGATGGTGATGTTCTTGAAGCCGCCGTTGGATTCGGTCCCGAACTTGATGCGGCCGGTGCGCTCTACCTTGGCGTCAGCGGCGAAGCGCTTGTAAGTGCCGTCGAGCAGCATGCCTTCTTCGAAACTGCCGGACACAACGCAATCGCTGATGGTGACCATTTCGGTCGCGCGGGCGTATCCGAGGGCGAAAGAACTTTTCAGGCAGATGGCGTCGTCCCAGGGCGAATTGACGCTGCAATTCGTGACCCGAACATTGCAGCAGCAGTCAATGTCCATGCCGTCGCGATTGGTGTCAATCTTCAGGTTGTCGATGGTGAGGTTGTCCACGCCAGTGGCGAGGATGCCGAAGTGTCCGCCATGAAGAATGGAAAAATCGCGCAGCAGCACGTTGCGGCAATCCTTCAGCGCGATGGCCTTGTTGCCGACGCCCGGGTGCTCGGCGATTGGCCCCGCGCCCCAGCCGCGGCTCAGGCCCTTGCCCCAAATCAGTCCCGGGCCAGTGATGGAGACATTCTCGAGGCTTTCGCCCCAGATCAGGCTGTTGTGCCAATGATTGTGGCCGAAGTCTTGGTAGCCCTCCCACGGCGCATTCGATTCCGGCAGGTCGTAGGCTGGATTGCTCGCGGGGTCGGCGGGAGGATCGGCGGCGAGGAGAGTCGCGCCGGGAGCGAGATGCAGCGCGACGTTGCTCTTCAAATGGATGGAGAAACAAAGGTAGTTTCCGGCGGGGAAGCTGACCGTTCCGCCTCCGGCTGCTGCTGCCGCTTCGATGGCGCGGTTGATGGCGGGGGAGTCGAGGGTGCGGCCGTCGCCTTTCGCGCCGAAGGTGGTGACTTCGTAGGAAGTGTTCGCAGCTGTGCTTGAGCTCTGCACGGCAGCGGTTTCGGGAAGCGCGACCAGAGCACCCACTCCGGCGGTGGCGGTTTTTAGGAAGCTGCGTCGGGGGGCGCTGGGGATCAACGGCTTGTTCATTCCAATTCCACTATTGGGTGAAAGGGTTCGGTCGTAAGGGTGACCGTCATTGTTACCTTAACCGGAGCGCAATTCCTTGCCGTGAGTTGAATAAAGAAACGCACCGCCGAGAAATTCTGCAGGGCAATCGGGGAGCGGCTAAATTTCTGTGTAAACCTCGCAGGCCACGGGAACACGCAACGCCGAACATCGGGCTGGTCGCTGTCTATCGAAAAAACATTCAGGCGATTTTCTGCACCTGGACACAGAGTGAGCGGCTCAGCCGGTTTCTGTGTATCACCGTGCGACCACTGAAGGGGTAGGACTTCACTTTCTGAAATGTCCCATTGCTCGCGAAACACATGCACGGCTGCGAGAAAGCCACGACACTCCTCAACATTAGCATCTGTCAAGCATTTAGGGACTAGCTGAAAATATATCGCCGTGCCAATTGGTCTTCCGCCAAATAGTACAGGTGTTGACTGTTCAACGAATTGTTTCACTTCAAATTCCGGTATCAAACGGACATGATCGGTTCGCCATACGTGATAGCCAGCGACAAATGCTACCAAAACCGCCGTCCAGTTAACCCATTCGGGCCATGTACCGACTATGAAGCGCACACCCCAAGCTACGGCTAGTACGCTTCCACCCCACAGAAGTGCCTGCCAAGCCGTCGCGACCAAAGTAAAGTACTGGAACACCAAGTGTTCTTGACGAAAGCGGCGATATTTTGCGACAAGGCCCATCTCGCAGGAAATGGTACTACCTGAATTCGGCGGCGAGGGACCAATATTCTCGTCATATTAAGCGGGTATTGTAGCTTTGCTCTGCTTCTGCTCACGGCGCAGACGCGCCACCACCAGCCGAATTTCATCGTACGTGATCTCGGGCGGTAGGGAATCTTTCAGGTTCTTGAGCTTTTCCATTCCGATTTGCCCGCAGGCGGCTTCGATTATGGATTGCCTTGTCACGTCGATCCACGACGGCTGGAATTCTAATTGGCCGCTCTCGACGAGCGTGGCGACGGCATTCACCACGGTTGTGATTTGCCGTCCGCGAATTTTGGCGATGTCTTCGAAGGTGCGGCCTTCGGCCAGCAGGCGCAGGGTTTCTTCGGCGGGGAGAGTCTTTTTCGGCGGGAGCGGGGTGGCGCGGGCTCCGGACTGGAAGCGGGAGAGGGCTTCGATGATTCGCTGTCCGAACATTTCTGCTTTGCGTTCGCCGATTCCGGTGATCTGGCGCAGGTCGGCGATGAACTGCGGGCGGCGGCGGCAAATTTCATCGAGTGTGGTGTCATGCAGGACGACGTAGGCGGGGACCCGTTGTTCTTGCGCGGTCTGCCGCCGCCACTCGCGCAAGTATTCGCGCAGTTCCAGTTCTTCGAAACTCGGAGGCGCAGTCGCGATCGATGCACTCGCAAGCGAAGCATTCGTTGCGGCGCTGCCTGAAATCGCAGCGCTCAGCGGCAACTGCGGCGCTGAGTCCGGATCGCAGCGCGGAATGATCGCGACTCGGTCGTCCGTGGCCGCTCGCCCGGCATCGCCAAACTTGCGGGGCCTCCGCGGATCGGGCAGACAATTCATCTTCAGCCAATCCGGCATGCTGCCGCAGACATCGCATGCGCCGCAGGTGGCCCACTTCGGAGTCTCTCCGAAGTGATTGCAGATTTTCTTGTGGCGGCAATCGCGCGACTCCACAAAAGCGCGTATCGTGTGATAGCGCTGCCAGGCGCGGTCGCGTTCGGCGGCGTCGGTGATCTGGTTGGCGAAAAATCCGAGCAGGCCGGCGTCTTGTTTTTGCCAGAGCATGATGCAGTCGGCGGGCTGGCCGTCGCGCCCGGCGCGTCCGGCTTCCTGGTAATACTGCTCGATGGATTTCGGCAGCGAGAGATGAATGACAGCGCGGACCGCTGCCTTGTTAATTCCCAACCCAAAGGCGATGGTGCCGACCAAAACGCGCACTTCGTCGGACATCCAGCGCTCCTGATTTCGCCGGCGGTCGTCGCTTTCCATCTTTGCGTGATAGCCGACGGCGGCGATGCCCTGGTTCTCGAGAAAATCGACCGTCTCTTCCACGCGATTGATGGTGGGCGAATAAACAATGACGTTGCCATCGGGATAATTACGGAGGACTTCGAACAGAAGCGGAAGCTGCTCAACACCGTCGCACTGGCGAACTAAATAACGAAGATTTGGCCGGTGAAAGCTGGCAATGTACTTATCCGGCTGGCGCAGATGAAGCTGGGTCAGAATGTCGGCGCGAACGTGTTTCGTTGCGCTAGCGGTGAAGGCGGCAATCGGACGGTCGGGGAAGCGCTCGCGGAGGCGGCTCAGTTGGCGGTATTCGGGACGGAATTCGTGTCCCCACTCGGAGATGCAGTGCGCTTCATCAATGGCGAAAAATGCGATCGGCACCTGCTGCAACCAACTCAGGGTATCGGGGCGGGCCAGGCGCTCGGGAGAAAGATAGAGCAGCCGGTAAGCTCCGTCGCGGGCCTCGCGGATGACTTTGGATTGCTGGTCGTTGGTCAGAAAGCTATTCAAGACAGCCGCGGGAATTCCCATTTGCGCGAGCTGCGCGGCCTGGTCCTGCATTAGCGCAATCAGCGGAGAGATCACCATCGTAGTGCACTGCGAAATCACCGCCGGCAACTGGTAGCACAGCGACTTGCCTCCGCCAGTTGGCATGACCACGCAAGCGTCGCGCCCCGCCAGCAGCGTGCGCACCACCCGCTCCTGTAGCGGACGAAACGAGTCGTATCCCCAGTAGCGGCGGAGGGGAGTGAGCAGGTCGGCTTCGGGGGACATTAGAGGACAGTATAGGCTGGCTGCGATTGTGGGCGAGTTCCGAATTGGGAATGCGAATTCGCGTGCGCGGATCTATTGCTGGTGGACAGTTTTACGGCGCTGCACGCGGACAGCAGGTTCCTCTCCGCTTACGCGGCTCGGAATGACATCACTTTAGAGGAACAATTACTTCTTCGCCTGCGCGGCGGCGCGCTCGGCAAGCGCCAAAGTCACAATCCGCAGCATGTCTTCCCTTGGCGCCGGCTTGCCGGTCCAGATTTCGAATTGGCGGGCGGCCTGGTGGACGAACATTTCGCTGCCGGGGATGGTCTCGCAGCCGCGCTCTTTGGCTAATTGCAGTAGGCGGGTTTCGGCCGGGTCATAGACCATGTCGAAGACGTACTTGGCTTTGATCTCGTCGGCGTTCAGCGGGGAATCTTTGGTGTTGCCCATGCCGACGGGGGTGGCGTTGATGATCACGTCGAACTCGAGTTTCTTGAGGTCGGCGCGCTTGATGGTGCGGGCTTTGGCCGAGCGAGCGAGTTTGTGGGCGGCGGCCAGGCTGCGGTTCAGGATGGAAATTTGCGCGCCGCGGTCTTTTAATCCGAATACGGCCGCGCGGGCGGCCCCCCCTGCGCCGAGCACCAAGATTTTGGCGTCGGTCAACGTCATGCGTTGCTCCAGAGGGCGCACTACTCCGGAAGTGTCGGTGTTGAAGCCGTAGAGCTTTCCATCCTGCGATCGCACTACCGTGTTGCACGCGCCTGTCTTCGCGGTGTAGGGATCGGTATTGTCCAAGTGCGAAAGAATCGTCTGCTTGTACGGCATGGTGATCGACAGGCCATGAATCGGAATGTCGCGGATACAGGTGAGCAAGTCCTTCAGGGACTTCGCATGCAGCGCGAGATAGACTCCGTTGACGTTTTCGCGGCGCAGGGCGGCGTTCATGATGGCGGGCGACAGCGATTGCGCGACCGGGTCTCCGGCAACGCCATAAACTTTTGTGGCGGCGTCAACCTGGTCGATACGATATGTGCTTTGCAGCTCCTGCGCGGTGACTTGCCCGGGGGCGGTTTTTTCGTCGGCGGTCAGGGCTCCAAAGGTGAAGGCGCTGCCGGCGCGGGCCCCAAGTACCCGGCTGATGATGCCCTGTTCGCCCATACAGACTCCGACCAGGGCGTGCTCGTCACGATGCCGCTCACGTTGTCGTAAAGCGTGGTTGCGGTGCCGACGATCTTGTAGAAGTCGGCGGGATAAGCGGTCATTTTGGCCAGGGTTTCGTCCAGCTTCTGGGTGGCGCGGAAGTCGTGGAAGGACAAGACAATTGCGGCCTGGGCGCGCAGTTTCGACAATTGTGCTGGTTTCAAGCGGCTGGCAGTTTGTAGCTCAACGTCTAACATCTGGCAACCGGCGTCCGCAGCTTTGCCCAGAATGTCTATTTCCGCGGCAATCGATCCTTTGAACTTGCCTCCGCTGGCCACCCGGCGGCAGGTGGCGATGGCGACCACGTGGGGATGGGACTCGGTGAATTCTTTGAGCTTCTGGATCGCCAGTCCGGGACGGGAAAGGTAGTCTAACCTAAACTCAATAAAGGTGTTATCCCTAACAATGGCCTCTCCTTTTTCCACCAGATCAAGGGCATCGGAGCCGGTAACCGCGACGCAGATTTTGGGCAGGCGCAGGTGCGACACTCGGGATAGATAGTGATTGAGAGCCGCCGTCATAGACCGCGCGATATTACAGGGACGCAACCGGAGATGCAACTTTTTCAGTGCTTATTGGATTAATCAAACTTTTTAACAGATCAGGCATGCGACCTGCGTAACCTTGACCCTGTTCCTACCGCTTGTTAACTTCCTGACTGGTACATTCTTTGTTTTAAGCAACTTAGCATTACATCCGGCCGCCAAACGCTGCTGGAGGAGGAACCATGAAGAACGCAGTGTTATTTCTGCTGTTGCTGTCGCCGCTGGCGCTGATGGCGCAGCAGGGGAGCTCGGACGATGCCACTCCAGCGAGTACGGTTCTGACCACGGTAAATTTTCCGACGGAAAGAGTAGTCACGCCTACAGCCGCTGATCTTTATTGCGCCGGTTTCGTCAGCAAACCGATTGGAACCAAGCACCAATTTGTCACTGGCGGTCTAGAGTCGCCTTTCACCACCCGCTTCGCCAATGGCGAAGCCGTTTATCTGAATGGCCACTACGAGGCGGGACAGCAATACGCTATTGTTCGCGAGTTGAAAGATCCCAATCGCTATGAGTTGTTTCGGGGACAGTGGTCGGCCCTGAAGGCGGCAGGTCAGCCTTACGAAGAGCTGGCCCGGGTGCGGGTCATTGATGCGCGCAGCAAGATGGCGGTAGCGAAGGTGGAATTCAGTTGCGACACCGTCCTCCCCGGCGACTATGTTGTGCCATTTGTGGAGAAGCCGGCGATGGCGTTCCATGCTCCCATCCGTTTTGACCGCTTCCTCCCGGCGACTGGGCAGCTCAGCGGACGCATCATCCTGGCTCAGGATTTTGATTCTGAGCTTGGTACCGGCGGCAAGGTTTACTTGAACATCGGCGCGAACCAGGGATTAAAAGTCGGGGATTTCCTCCGCGCCTCGCGCACTTACCAAACCACAGCTCACGACTCGGTCGATTCACTCTCTTTCTCTGCGTCAACTCAGGAACCGACGCAAACCAAGGAGATCGCGGTGAACCCGGGCTTCATGGACGTCAGAAAAGGGCCGGTGGTCCATGTGTCAGACATGCCGTGGCGGGCGGTGGGGGAGATCGTCATTATCGGTGTGACTCCAGCAACTGCCACCGGAATGATTGTTTTCTCGGATGAGCCGGTGCACGTGGGTGACCGCGTGGAACTGGATCAGCAGTAAGTTTTCAGAAATTCGAGTGGGGATGGGAAGGAAAAATCCTTCCCATTTCTTTTGCGCATTCCAAGGTACTGAGGCGAACTCAGAAGACTCACCCTTCACAGCCGGCATCAGCAAATACCTCGGCAGTGAACGCCTCAATCGTTACCTGTGGGTTCCGCCAAGCGTCGAGGGGCAATGACGCTTTCCTACAGGTTTGCTCCAGAAATGTGATGCGGTCCCATCCGTGCTCGAGAGGAACCTGGGGCAAGAGGAGTCCACGGTGCGCGCCGCCGGAGATCAGTAGTCCGTGCCGGCCAACTTCGATCTCATCCGCCAAAATGCTGCGGAGCGGAGAAAGCACACTGATTGAGAGCCGAAGTTCTGGCACTTCGATCCTGGTGACAGGAGCAAAGCGCGGGTCGTCAAAGGCGGCGGCTCGTGCGGTTTCTACCACCGTGCGATGCAACGGCAAAAGTGCAGTGGGATAGCCCACGCAACCTCGCAGCTTTCCTTCCGCATACAAAGTGGTGAATGCGGCGCGGGGCTCAGAAAGATGTTCGGAGAGATGGTCAGACCAGACTGAAGTTTCAAGCTCGCGCCCCTCAATGGCGGAGAGAATCGCATCATGAGCGAGCCGCAACAACAACTCTCGTTCTTCGGGACTGTATTCCGGCATGGCGCCCGGATGAGTGGGGTACGGGATTTCAGATGGCAGCGGCATCGCGCTTTTTGCGCCGGCTGAGAATAAAGGCGCGCCTCCGGCGCTTCACCACGTGACGGTCAATTTTGTTCCAGAACGCAAGGAAATAATCTCCGGCCGA
>WNFC01002712.1_pt1 | contig 19080 bp, 19 predicted proteins | sample 5400541 | NCBI WGS metagenome assembly WNFC01 (sample SAMN13153342, study PRJNA577476) | soil metagenome | isolation source: 120 cm saprolite under Douglas fir tree site 2 hole 2 replicate 1 | place: USA:California | collected 2015-04-18 | reverse complement strand
TGGCCCTTGAACCCCGAAGGCGAGGTGCTGGTCGTCATCATGTGCGAAGAAAAGCGGGCGATCCGCAACCTGCCGCAGATGCTGAAGGAGGTGCCGGGGATCGGCGTCGTCTTGATCGGCGAGGGCGATCTGTCGCAGGACATGGGCTATCCGCGGCAATACGAGCACCCCGAGGTCGCCGCCGCGATCGACGACATCCTGGCGATCTGCCAGGATGCCGGCATGCCGTGCGGCCACCCGCATGTCGACGCGAACAATGTCGAGCAGCTGGTCGAGAAGGGCTTCCGCTGGCTGATGCCGGCGCCGAGCCAGTCCTTTGCAGCGCTCGAAAAGGGCCTCAAGGCAGCGGGACGGAAGTAGACAACCCTCACCCTTCCCATCGCTGACGCGATGTAGTGGCGGCATCTGCGATACGGCACCCCTGAACGGAGGAGCGAGATGAACCAGGACGCCAAAAAGACCGCGCTGCGCATGATCCCCTACGGCATCTACGTGCTGACCGCCGATGACGGGAAGGGCAACGTCGCCGGCGCGACGGTCAATTGGGTGACCCAGACCGCGTTCAACCCGCCGCTCGTCGTGGCCGGGGTCAAGACCGACAGCGGCGCCTACTCGATCATCAAGAATACCAAGACCTTTACCCTCAACATGCTGGGAAAGGAGCATAAGGGCCTCGCCTTCACCTTCTTCAAGCCGGCCCAGATGGCCGACGGCAAATTATCGGGCCAGGCGATCCACAAGGGCTCGAACGGCGCGCCGATCCTCGATGCGGCGTTGGCGGCGGTCGAGTGCAAGGTGACCAGCATCGTCGAGCAGGGCGATCATCACATCGTCGTCGGCGAGGTCGTCGAGGCGCATCTGCCGAAGGCGATCGAGGGGCGGCCCGACGTCGCGATCCTCGAAATGAAGGATCTCGGCGACAACGTGTTCTACGGCGGCTGAACCGGCGGAAGGCTCTGGCTCGACCGAATACGGGTCGAGCCAGATCCGCAGTCTCGTCATGGAGGGTCGCGATGCGCCGGCGAAGCGAACCTCCCGCCTTTACGAGATCGGTGCCTCCCTCCGCCCGGGGGACTTGGCGGAACGGTAAAGTTAGCGCGGGAGTTGCGCGCCCGTCTTTAACCTAAATCTAAATGCGATACAAATCGCTCCCGGAATGGGAGTTTACCAGCGCGACCCGGTTGGCTGCGGGAACGTGGACGCGGTTAAGCCGCGTGTTTCGAGGTCAGGCCGCGCCAGCGGCGGGCGCCGCGGATCTTGAGCGACACCGTCTCCAGATTGACGGCGTGATGCATCAGGGTGTCGGCGATGCGCAACAGCGACTCGCGCGCCATCGGCTCGTGCATTCCTCCGGCGAGCGCGCGGAGCTCGTTCGCCCGCGAGCGCCACTTCTCAGCCTTGTCGAACGGATCCGGCATGACCGCAGAACAACGGCGAGCGCGGCATGATCCGTTCCCACAAGGTTCTGCGAGAAGCGGCCCCGCCGATCAACCGAACCGCGAGAGGTTGAAGTGCGCAACCGGCGAGGCGCGCCTACATAAGACATCACCGGTTTCGCAGGGGATCGTTTGCAGGTAATCGTGCGTCGGATGAAAGCTCCAGCCCGAAAACCCTCGCGCGCGAGGCGGCGGCAAGCACCGCCGCTGCGCAGCAAGCCGCCGGAAGGCGTCAGCGCGCAGTCCCCGCGGCTGATCGCGCGGGAACGGGCCGACACGGTTCTCGCCATCGGGCTCCTGCGACCGCGGCTCGGCGATCTTTATCATTTCGCGCTGCGGATATCGTGGTCGCGCTTCCTGCTCGGCGGCGCGGCCTATTATGTCGCCGCGAATGCGCTGTTCGCGCTGCTCTATCTGATCCCGGGCGATGCGATCGCCAATGCGCGGCCCGGCTCGTTTGCCGATGCGTTCTTCTTCAGCGTCCAGACGATGGCGACGGTCGGCTACGGACAGATGTGGCCGGCTACCTTTTACGGCAACCTGATCGTCACGATCGAAACCGCGATCGGTCTGATGTTCTTCGCGCTTGCCACCGGGCTGGGCTTCGCCCGTTTCTCGCGGCCGACCGCGCGCGTCTTGTTCAGCCGGGTCGCGGTAATCGGCCCGCATAACGGCGTCCCGACACTGTCGCTGCGGCTCGCCAACCAGCGCCGCAACCAGATCCTCCAGGCCGAGGTCGGGCTTGCGCTGTTGCGCGACGAGCAGACCCAGGAGGGCGACACGATCCGCCGCTTTTACGATCTGAAAGTGGCGCGCCACCGCTCACCGGTGTTCGCGATGACCTTTACCGTGATGCACGCGATCGACCGCGACAGCCCGTTCTACGGAGCGACCTCGGCTACGCTGCAGGCGCTGAACGCCGAGCTGGTCGTCACCGCGACCGGGGTCGACGAGACGATCGCGCAGCCGGTGCACGTGCGAACCTCCTATCTGGCGGACGAGATCCTGTGGGACCATCGCTTTGTCGATGTGTTCTGCTGGACCGAGGATGGCCGCCGCGTCATCGATTATCGGCGTTTTCATGATACTGTTCCGCTCTCGGCCGCGCGGTAGACCCGGGCATTACCGCCGGCCCTAATGACGCCGGTCGTGCCTGTCGCCGAATGTCCACCCGAGTTGCAGGAGCGAGGTGTGCGGTCAGGCCTCGGCTAGCCCTGCTCGGCGTAACCCTTCGCATAAAAACTCGCGGTCTGCGGTGTTCGTGAAAATCCCGAAGCGCCGATCCCATGCCGCAACGGTTCGCTGACCTGCCTCCGGCAACTGCCGCAATACATCCCCGGCTGCATCCGAGCGCCCGAGATGCGCGTAGGCACTGACCAACAGAGCAAGCACCAACGGATGGGTCGGACGCTCCTCGTGCGCGCGCTGCAGCCAGACCAACGCTTCCTCTAAACGTCGTTCAGTGAGATAAGCAATCCCGGTCCCCAAGAGAAACGCGAGTGTCGCGGGGTCCAGCGGGCTGAGCCGCATCGCCCGGGCGCAGCGCTCGATTGCAACGGCGGAGTCGCCAGCGAAGGCGCGGATGTAACCGCTATACCCTTGCGCCGTCGCCAAATTCGGGTTGAGCACCACCGGTCTCTCTAGCAAGCGTATCGCCGCCTCGGTGTCGCGGTTCAGCATCCACAAAGCGAAGCCGGCCGTCGCCAATACTGTCGCGTCGTCGCGGGCGGCGGCGATGGCTGCGCGCGCCAGCCTCACACCCTCGGCGGTTTCTGCTTCTGCCTGTTCGTCCGCCGTCCATTGATAATTCCGCCGACGTGCGAAGCAAAACGCAGCCTCGGCCAGCGCCGCCGCGTAGCCGGGGTCGATTGCGATCGCTCGGCGTAATAACGCGAGAGCCGTTGTACTGCCTTCGGCGGTGAAGGCGCGCAGCTCCGGCAAGGCGCGCAAGTACAGATCGTACGCATCGAGGTTGTCCGGTCGCTTACGGCGCGCGCGCTCGACCTCGGCGGCTCGCAATGTCGGCTCGATGACCCCGGCAACCCTTGCGGCGATCTCGTCCTGAAGCTCGAATACGTCTTCCAATGAGCCGTCGAAGCGGTCGGCCCACAGATGGGCGTCGGTTTCCGCCTCGATCAATTGCGCGGTGATGCGCACCCGGCCGGCTGCCTTGCGGACCGAACCTTCGAGCACATAGCGCACGCCCAACTCGCGCCCGACCCGCCTCACATCGACCGCCTGGCCCTTATAGGTGAAGCTCGAATTGCGCGCGATGACGAACAGCCAGCGGATCCAGGCGAGCGCGGTGATGATCTCCTCGACCATGCCGTCCGCGAAATATTCCTGCTCGGGATCGCCGCTCATGTTCTGGAATGGCAGGACCGCGATCGAAGGCTTGTCTGGCAGCGCCAATGCCGTTCTTTCCGGCGCAACCGACGGCGCGTCGCCGAGCCTAGCTCGAAAGACATGGATCGGCCGGGCGATGTTCTTGAGCTGCTGCTCGCCCATGTCCTCGAAATCGACGTCCACTTTGCCCACTGTGTCGCTCCGCACGCGTGCGGAGACGCAGATTCCGCCGGGCTCGGCGAGGCCCTCGAGGCGGGCGGCGAGGTTGACGCCGTCGCCGAAAATGTCGCCGTCTTCGACGATGATGTCGCCCTGGTGAATGCCGACGCGGAACTCGATGCGCCGTTCGGATGGGACATTGGCGTTCCGCCGGACCATCTCGCGCTGCACCTCGACCGCGCAGCGCATCGCGTCGACGACGCTGGCGAATTCCACCAGCAGCCCGTCGCCGGTTGTCTTGACGATGCGGCCGCGGTACTCGGCGATCTGAGGATCGGCCAATTCGCGCCGCACCGCTTTGAGAGCGGCGAGGGTGCCTTCCTCATCGACGCCCATCAGCCGCGCGTAGCCGGCGACATCAGCGGCCAATATGGCGGCCAATCGACGCTCTACCCGATCGGCATTCATGCTCTAGCCCGTAGCAAGAAACGGCGTATCTTAGGCTACAGAGGCCAGGGCCGCGATGGCCGCGTGAGGGGTGGGAGAGTCGGCGATGCAAATGCAGGCGCTCGAATGGCCGAAACAGGGCAATAGGCGGGTGCCGTACCGGGTGTTCGCCGACCCGGAGATCTACCGCGCCGAGCGCGACCGCGTCTTTCTCGGGCCGACCTGGCAGTATCTCGCGCTGGCCGACGAGCTGCCCGAGCCGGGCGACTACAAGACGACCTTCCTCGGCGAGACGCCGGTCATCGTGACCCGCGGCGAAGACGGTCAGATCCACGCGATGGTCAACCGCTGCGCCCATCGCGGCAATCTCGTCTGCCTGAAGCAGCGCGGCCATACCAAGGACGGGCTGACCTGCGTCTATCACGCGTGGCGCTACGATCTCGCCGGCAATCTCAAGAGCGTCGCGTTCCGCCGCGGCGTCGGCGGCAAGGGCGGCATGCCGGACAGCTTCCGCCCCGAAGAGCACGGGCTCAAGAAACTGCGCACCGACACCTTCGCCGGGCTCGTCTTCGGCACGATGTCGCCGGAGGCGCCGCCGCTGTTGGACTATATCGGCAACGACATCGGCGGGCGGATCGGCCGGGTCATGCGCGGCAAGCCGAAGATCCTCGGCACCACCTCGCAGATCCTGCACAACAACTGGAAGCTCTACGTCGAGAACGTCAAGGACACCTACCACGCCAGCCTGCTGCACACCTTCTTCACCACCTTCCGGATCAGCCGGCTGACGACCGCGGGCGGGGTCGCGATCGCCGAGTCGGGCGCCCACCATGCGAGCTACACCTATGGCGAACAGCGCGGTGACAACGCCACCTCCGACCAGGCCTACAGCGAGATCCACTCGCTGCACGACGACTATCGGCTGAAGGACCCGCGCTTTCTCGAATCGGTCGACGAGATCGGCGACGGCATCACCTTGCAGATCCTCAGCGTCTTCCCGAATTTCGTGTTGCAGCAGATCCACAATTCGATCGCGGTGCGGCTGGTCCTGCCGAAGGGCCCCGACGAGACCGAATTGCAATGGACCTATATCGGCTTCGAAGACGATGACGCGACGATGACCGAGCGCCGGCTGCAGCAGGCCAACCTGGTCGGGCCGGCCGGTTATGTCTCGATGGAGGACGGCGCGGTCGGCGGCTTCATCCAGCGCGCGATCAAGGGCGGCGAGGCCGAGTGCTCGGTCATGGAGATGGGCGGCGCGGAGCACGCCCCGCAGGATACCCGCGCGACCGAGGCCGCGGTGCGCGGCTTCTGGCACGCCTGGCGGCCGTTGATGGGATACTAGCGGCGATGCGGCTCGCCGAGGTCGCCCAGCGGCTTGAACTCCGCCTCGAACTCGAAACCCTCTATGCCGATTACGCCGCCTGCCTCGACGCCGACGCGCTGGAGCGTTGGCCGGAATTTTTCACCGAAGATTGCCATTATCGCGTGACCTCGGCCGAGAATTACGAGGCCGGGCTGCCCTTGGGTCTGATCTACGCCACCTCGAAGGACATGTTGAAGGACCGGGTCAGCGCGCTGCGCGACGCCAACATCTACGAGCCGCAGCGTTATCGCCACCTGATCTCCGGCATCCGCATCGAAGGCGAGGAGGCGGGTGCGCTCGAGGTCACGGCCAATTTCCTCGTCGTGCGCACGATGCAGGACGGCGCGATGATCCTGTTCGCGGCCGGCCGTTATGTCGACCGCATCGTGCAAGGCGGCGACGGCTGGAAATTCGCCCGGAAGATCGCCGTCCTCGACAGCCGGCAGATCGACACGCTGCTGGCCATCCCGATTTGAGGATGACTCTGACGCGTTCAGTAACTCGGCGTCCCGGCGAAAGCCGGGACCCACGGTTCGGACAAGTCGAGTTGCTGCGGGGTGGGTCCCGGCTTTCGCCGGGACGCCGAGTTTGGGCAGGTGTTGCCTCAGTTATGATTGCTATGGTCGCCGCAATTGGCTCACCCAGCACGGCCAATGCCGCCGGGGCGGTCGTCGTGGCCTCGAAGATCGACACCGAGGGCGCGCTGCTCGGCAACATGATCGCCGAGGCGATTGCCGCGCGCGGGCTGGCGGTCGAACGCCGCATCCAGCTCGGGCCGACCAACATCGTGCGGGCGGCGATCCTCGCCGGGCAGATCGACCTCTATCCCGAATACACCGGCAACGGCGCGCTGTTCTTTCACCGCGAAGGCGATCCGGTGTGGAAGAACGCGGCGCAAGGCTATGCCGAGGTCAAGCGGCTCGACCTGGCCGAGAACCGTCTCGCCTGGTTGACCCCGGCGCCCGCCAACAACACCTGGGTCATCGCGATCCGCGGCGATCTCCCCGGCTTTCCCGAGCGCAAATGCCTCGACGACCTCGCCGTCTATCTGGCGAAAGGCGGCCGTTTCAAGCTCGCCGCCTCGGCCGAATTCGTCGAGAGCCCGGCGGCCTTGCCGGCCTTCGAGAAGACCTACGGGTTTCATCTGAAGTCGGGGCAGCTGCTGACCCTGTCGGGCGGCAACACCGCGGCAACCTTGCGCGCCGCGGCGGAAGGGATCTCGGGGGTCAATGCCGCGATGGCCTACGGCACCGACGGCGAGATCGCCGCGCTCGGCCTCACCACGTTGTGCGACGACAAGGGCGCGCAAATCGTCTACGCGCCGGCACCGGTCGCGCGCCAGGCGATACTCGACCAGCATCCCGAGATCGTCGGGGCGCTCGATCCGGTGTTCAAGTCGCTGTCGCTCGAGACCTTGCAGGCGCTCAACGCCCGCATCGCGGTCGCCGGCGAGGACGCCGGCGCTGTCGCCGCCGATTACCTGAAATCGAAGCATCTCCTGCCGTGAGCCCGCTTGGCACGGCCGCTCCGGCCGTCGCTGCCGCCGGCCGATTTCCCACCATCCGGTTGCACAATCATGTACTGCCGGTACTGATCGTCGCCGCGGCGGCAGCGGTAGCGGGCACCGGCTTTGTCGCGGTGGCGCCGAACCGACTGGTGTCCGGGCGCCCGGTCATGTTGTGGGCCGCCGCGGATGCCGGGCTCACCGCCGCCATCGCCGTGTTCGGCGCTCTGCTGCTCTTCAGCGCTCTGCTCCCGCCGCGCCGGGCATTGCACCGCGCCGCGGCGGGAGTGGCGGCCGCGCTGTTCCTCCTGCTGCTCGCCGCGGCAGGCCAGGCAGCCGCCGCGCTGACGCCCTCGGCACCCGGGCTGGCGAGGGTCTCGCTCGGCGCGGCCTTCTGGGTGCTGCTCGGCGCCGCGGGTCTCGCGATCATCGACGGGTTGCAACGCGCCCGGGCCGGTGTCGGCGCTCAGCTGGCGACGGCTGTCGTCATCGCCGCCGGGTTCGCGATCATGGCGGATGCCGGGCTGTTCGACGCCCTGTCATTGACCCGCGAGTATCATGCCCGACAGGCCGCGTTCGCCGCCGCGCTGATCCGCCATATCGTGCTGGTCGCCGCCTCGCTCGGCCCGGCCCTGCTGATCGGGTTTCCGCTCGGCGTCGCCGCGGCGCGACGGCGGGAAATTCAGGGCTCGCTGTTCGCCGTCCTGAACCTGTTGCAGACGGTCCCGTCGATCGCGCTGTTCGGCCTCTTAATCGTGCCGTTGTCGGCGCTGGCAACGGCCGTGCCGGCGCTCGGACAACTCGGCATCGGCGGCATCGGCGTTGCGCCGGCGGTCATCGCGCTCGTCCTCTATGCGCTGCTGCCGGTCGTGCGCAGCACCGTGGCGGGGATCAGCGGGGTGGCGGCGGCGGTGATCGACGCGGCGCGCGGCATGGGGATGACCCGGCATCAGCTGTTCTGGCGGGTCGAGCTGCCCTTGGCCATGCCGGTGCTGCTCGCCGGGCTGCGCATCGTCACGGTGCAGGCGATCGGGCTCGCGGTGGTGGCGGCGTTGATCGGCGCCGGCGGGCTCGGCAGCTTCGTCTTCGAGGGGCTCGGCCAATACGCCGCCGATCTCGTATTGCTCGGCGCCTTGCCGGCGATCGTGCTGGCACTGGCCGCGGATTTCCTGCTGCAGATCGCGGCGTTGCTGCTGCGCCGCCGGATCGCGCCATGATCGAGCTCGATCACGTCAGCAAGGCTTACAACGGCCGACCGGTAGTCGACGATCTGTCGCTGACCGTGCCGGACGGCGCGTTTTGCGTCGTGCTCGGGCCCTCGGGCTGCGGCAAATCCACCACCCTGCGCATGATCAACCGGCTGGTGCCGTTCGACAGCGGCGTGATCCGCATCGCCGGCGAGGATGTCCGGGCGGTGCCGCCCGAGGCGTTGCGGCGGCGGATCGGCTACGCTATCCAGTCGATCGGCCTGTTCCCGCATTGGCCGGTCGAGGACAACATCGCCACCGTGCCGCGGCTGCTCGGCTGGCCGCGGACGCGGGTGCGCGACCGGGTCACCGAATTACTGGAATTGCTGCGGCTCGACCCGGAGAGCTACCGCCACAAATATCCGCACCAGCTGTCGGGCGGCGAGCAGCAGCGCATCGGCGTCGCCCGCGCGCTGGCCGCCGATCCCGAGCTGTTGCTGATGGACGAGCCCTTCGGCGCGGTCGATCCGATCACCCGCGATGTGTTGCAGGCCGAGATCGCCCGCATCCACGCCGCGACCAGGAAGACGGTGCTGTTCGTCACCCACGACATCGAAGAGGCGCTGCGCCTCGCCTCGGTGATCGCGATCCTCGACCGCGGCCGGCTGGCGCAATGGGGCACGCCGCTGGAGATCGTCGAGCAGCCGGCGAGCGGCTTTGTGCGCGATTTCGTCGGCGGCGAGGGCAGCGGCCTCAAATTGCTCGGGCTGCGTAAGATCGCCGAGCGATTGCGGCCCGGCGAAAGCGCTCCCGGCGCGCCGTTGCCGGCCGACGCCTCGTTGCGCGACGCGCTGGCCGCGATGACCGAGCGCCATATCGACCGGCTGCCGGTCGTCGATCAGGCCGGCCGGCCGATCGGCATCATCACCCTGGCCGATCTGGTGCGGTGAGATGCGCTGGCTCGGCAGCCCGGTGATTTGGGTCGCGGTGTTCTTTGTCGCGCTGTTGCTCGGGATGCCGCAATTGCGGCCCGCCTTCGAGTGGGGCTTTCCCGGAGCCAGCCCGCCGGTCTACGAGCGCGACAGCTTCTTCGCGCTGTGGCTGTCGCATGCCGGGCTGGTGCTCGCCGCGAGCGGCGCGGCGGGGCTGACCGGCATCGCTCTGGCGATCTTCGTGACGCGTCCGCTGGGGCGCGATTTCCGCGCCCTCGTCAGCACGCTGGCGGCAATCGGCCAGACCTTTCCGCCGGCCGCGGTGCTGGCCCTGACCGTGCCGGTGCTCGGCTTCGGGCCGCTGCCGACGGTCGTCGCGCTGTTCCTCTACGGCCTCTTGCCGATCGTCGAGAACGCGATCGCCGGGCTGGAGGGCGTCCCGCCCGCGACGCGTGACGCCGCGATCGGCATGGGGCTGTCGCCGTGGCAGCGGCTGCGCGATGTCGAATTGCCGCTCGCCGCACCGGTCATCCTGGCCGGGGTGCGCGTCTCGGTGACGATCGCCATCGGCACCGCGACAATCGGCTCGACAGTCGGCGCGCTGACCCTCGGCACGCCGATCTTCGACGGCCTCGCCGCCAACAAATTGCCCTTCGTCATCCAGGGCGCGGTGCTGGTCGCGCTGTTCGCGATCCTCACCGATATGCTGTTTGCCCGGCTGGAGCGCCGGCTCCTTCCCCCGGGGACCGCGATGCCCGGTTGACGCTCGCGAGATAGGCCGCGATCGCCTGCGCCTCGCTCGGCGTCATCACCAGGCCGAGCTTGCTGCGGCGCCACAATACATCCTCGGCCGTAGAGGCCCATTCGCGGTCGATCAGCCAAGTCAGCTCGGCCTCGCTGAGGCCATGGCCGAAATCGCGGCCGAGATCCTCCTTGCGTCGCGCGTCTCCAAGCATCCGCCAGACATCGCTGCCGTAGCTCTGCGCCAACCGCTCGGCGGTGTCGGCCGCGAGGAACGGGTAGTCGCGCCGCAGCCCGGCCGTCAGCGCGGCGCTTCCGGCTTGCGGCAGATCCTCGCCGCCCGGCAATTGCGAGGCCCCGGTCCAAGGCGGGCCGGCCGCGGGCAGATGAGGTGCGAGCCGCGCCAGAGCGTGCTCGGCCAGGCGGCGATGCGTCGTCAGCTTGCCGCCGAAGATCGACAGGGCCGGCGCGCCGGCGGCATCGAGTTCGAAGACATAGTCGCGGGTGACCGCTGAGGCGGCGCGGGCGCGGTCCTCGTAAAGCGGACGTACCCCGGCATAGTGCCACACGACATCGGCGGCGCGCGGTGGCATCGCAAACCAGCGCGCGACGGCATCGCACAGATAGGCGACTTCCTGTTCCGTCACCCGCGCCGTGGCGGGATCGCCGGAAAACGGCAGCTCGGTGGTGCCGATCAGGGAAAACTCGCGCTCGAACGGGATCACGAAAACGATGCGGCGATCGTCGTTTTGCAGCAGATAGGCGTGATCGCCGGGATAGAGCCGCGGCACGACGATATGGCTGCCCTTGACGAGACGCAGCGTCGCGCGCGTCCTCAGCCCGGCGAGGTGCAGCACATCTAGCACCCAGGGACCGGCGGCGTTGATCAGGATACGGGCATTGACTTCGCGAGGGGCGCCATCCCGACCGTGCAGCGTCGCGTGCCAGCATTCGCCGTCGCGGCGTGCCGCGACGAGCGCGATGCGGGTCAAGATCGTGGCGCCGCGTTCTGCGGCATCGCGGGCCGTCGTGACCGTGAGCCGCGCATCGTCGACCCGGCAATCGGCATAGACAAAGCCGGCCCCGGGTGTGCGCAGCGGCGCGCCGAGCGGGTCATGCCGCAGATCCACCGACCGCGCGCCGGGCAGGCTGCGCGCGCCGCCGAGCCGGTCGTAGAGGAACAGCCCGGCGCGCACCAGCCAGCGCGGGCGCGAGCCTTGCCCCTGGGGCAGCACGAAGCGCATCGGCCGCACCAGGTGCGGCGCCAGGCGCAGCAAGACCTCGCGCTCGGCGAGCGACTCGCGCACCAGCCGGAAATCGCCGTGCTCAAGATAGCGCAACCCGCCATGCACCAGCTTGCTCGAGGCCGACGAGGTCGCCGCGGCGAGATCGCCCTTCTCGCACAGCAGCACTCGGAGGCCGCGGCCGACGGCGTCGCGGGCGATCGCGACGCCGTTGATGCCGCCGCCGACCACAAGCAGGTCGAAGATGTCGCTCACGATAAGAGGAACGCCGCGAATTCGGCGAAGCCGGCACCGCCCTCGCCGACGGTCACATAGGCCGGCAGCGACTTCAGCCACCGCGATGCCGCGGGAAATTCGCCGAGCGGGCGCATTCCCGAGGGGAACTCGCCCTACCCGCGCCTGTCGGCGAGCGACGCGCCGAAAGCGTCGTCGAGCAGCTGGGCGGCACGGTCGAGCTGGGCGTCGGTCGTGCTCATCGGCGGCACGAAGCGCAAGACGCTGCCTTGCCTGCGCTGGCTGAAAATCAGCCCGCGCTCGAAGCAATGGCGGTACACCGCCTGGCCGAGCGCATAGGCCGGCCGTCGCGTGTGGCGATCCTCGACCAGTTCGATCCCCAGCAGGAGACCCCGGCCGCGGACATCGCCGATCTGCTCGTAGCGTTGCGCCAAGGCTTCGAGGTGGCCCTTGAAGCGCGCGCCGATCGCCCGCGCCTTGGCCGGCATGTCCTCGCCTTCGATGACGTCGAGGCTGGCGATGCCGGCGGCGCAGGCGAGCGGGTCGTTGCTGTGCGAATGGGTGTTGATGAAGCCGGTCTCGACCACCTTCTCCTCGATCGCGGCGGTGGTCGTGACCGCGCTGATGCTGATGCCGCCGCCAAAATGCTTGGCGACCGTGATCATGTCGGGGACGACCCCCTCGGCGTCGCAGGCGAACATCGTGCCCAGCTTGCCGAGCCCGGTCTGCTCCTCGTCGAGGATCAGCAGCATGCCGCGCTCATGGCACAGCTCCTGAAGGCGCTTCAGCCAGCCGGGTGGCGGCTCGATGACGCCGCCGGCGCTGAACAGGGGCTCGGTCAACACCGCGGCCGGCCGGACGGTCGATTGCGCATCGATCAGCTCAAAGCTGGTGTCGAGGCAGGCGAAGTTGCAGGCGGGAAAACTCTGGCGCAGCGGGCAGCGGTAGCAATAGGGCGCGACCATCGCGTAGCTGCCGGCCGGCAGCTGCCCGTGTCCGGCATGCCATCCGGCAAAGGTCAAGGAGCGCGCCGTGTCGGACAGGCCGTGAAAGCTGACATGCGGGCTCGCCACCTCGTAGCCGCCGGTATATTGCCGCGCGATCATCACCGCCGCCTCGTTGGCGTCGGAGCCCGATTGCAGGAAGAGGCTCTTGTCGAGCCCCTCGGGCATCACCCCGGCGAGCCGCTCGGCGAGGCGGATCTCCTGGATGTTGAAATAGCTGCTATGGGCATGAACCAGCGTGTCGCAGGCCTGTTTGATCGCGGCCGTGACGGTCGGGTGGTTGTGGCCGAGCGCGGCGCACATCTGCCCGGAATTGAAGTCGAGCCAGCGCTTCCCGGTGACGTCCTCGACCTCGGAGCCCTGCCCGGACACGAAGACCGGCCCGGCGATTTCGCCCCCCTGGGACTTGGAATCCATGCGGGCGCGGAAGCTGTAGCGCCGGGCGCGGGCGAGCAGATCGGCTTCGCTGTCCTCCGCCATAGGAACTCTCCGGTTCGATGCAGTGCGCCGCGGTTGCGCGCGATGAGCCGCAACCATACCTTAAACCGAGCGCCAGGAGACCGGCTCCAACAAAGGCTCGCAGGAGGACGGATACGATGCGTCGTGCAATGCTGACCGCCGCGGGTTTCGCGGCCGCTGTTTTCGTGCTCGCCAATGCCGCGCCGGCCTTTGCCGAATACGGCGCCTTTGCCCGCGATGAAGCGACCGGCAAATACGGCTTCAGCTGGAACGAGGCGAACCAGAAGCAGGCCGAGGATGCCGCGATCAAGAGCTGCAACACGACCGGCTGCAAGGCCGCGTTCCGGTTCGGTCCGAAGCGATGCGGCGCGATCGCGCAGACCGACGATGGGAAGATCTGGGGCGGCGCCGAGCGGCCGACTAAAGCCGCCGCCGAGTTGGCCGCGATGCAAAACTGCCAGAAGCGCACCAAGGTCCAGTGCCAGGTGAAGGGCGCCGAGTGCAACCGGTAGCCTGACATTGGCCGGGCGTCGGCGGCAGGCGGCGGCTCGCGGCAGGCTGCGCTACACCAAGGCGGCGCTGTTGATTTTCGGTCTCGGCTTGGTGCTGGGGCTGGTGGTGGTCGCCGGCGAACTGCCGGGCTTCGAGCGCGTCGCCAGCGGGGTCATGGCGCTCGGCCTCGTGCTGCTGCCCTTCGCCCTCGTAGCCGACGGTCGCGGAACGGCCATTATCCAGCGGATCCGCACAGGTTTCACCCGCCGCAAGCGTCCGAAACGGGGCGCCTCACGCGCGGCCGGCGCCTCGCGCCCGGCCGCCGCCCGCTCTCCGGCGCGGCGCCGTCCCGCCGCACGGGCGCCGCGGCGCAAGCGGCGCTGATCCACCGCTGGCATGGCGCACGGCCCGGCTGCCATAATGGAGCCGGGAACCCGAGCGGCACATTCACGGCAGAACAGACCGGACATGAAAAACGACGATCGGCCGCGCGATTACCGCAAGGACACGCTGCTCACCCATCTCGGGCGCAACCCCGAGGCGCAGCACGGCGCGATCAACCCGCCCGTCTATCACGCCTCGACGATCCTGTCGAAAAACATGGCGGAATGGGAAAGCCGGCGCGATCCCAGGGTGCATTTCGGCGTCGTGCGCTATGGGCTGAGCGGCACGCCGACGACCTTTGCGCTCGAAGAGTTGCTGGCCAAGATCGAGGGCGGCTATCGCGCGGCGATCGTCGGCTCGGGGCTGGCGGCGATCACCGCGCCGTTGCAGGGCTGCCTGAGCCAGGGCGATCACCTGCTGATGGTCGATTCGACCTATGGCCCGGCGCGCAATTTCTGCGAGCGGGTGCTGACCCGCTGCGGCGTCGAGACGACCTATTACGACCCGTTGATCGGCGACGGCATCGCCCGGTTGATGCGCCCGAACACCAAGGTTGTCTATGTCGAGTCGCCAGGCTCATTGACCTTCGAGGTGCAGGACGTGCCGGCGATCGCGGCGGTCGCGCACCGGCACGGCGCCCGGGTGCTGATGGACAACACCTGGGCCACGCCCTACCTGTTCCGCTCGTTCGAACACGGCGTCGATGTGTCGATCCACGCCGCGACCAAATACATCGGCGGCCATTCCGACGTGATGCTCGGCGCGGTCATCACCAACGAGGAGAGCTGGCTGCCGGTACGCTCGGCGATCGCCGATCTCGGCCATTGCGCCGGGCCGGACGATATTTTCTTCGGCTTGCGCGGCATGCGCACCTTGAGCGTGCGGCTGGAGCGGCACGAGAGGAATGCGCTGGAAGTGGCGCGCTGGCTGCAGACCCGCCCGGAAGTCTCGCGCGTGCTCTATCCGGCACTGCCGGAGGACCCTGGCCATGCCTTATGGAAACGCGATTTTCTCGGCGCCAGCGGATTGTTTGGCGTGGTGCTGAAAGCAGTGCCGAAGGAAGCGGTCAACGCCTTCATCGACGCGCTCGACCTGTTCGGCATCGGCGCCAGCTGGGGCGGCTATGAGAGCCTGATCCAGCCGGCCTTCCCGGAGCGCGGCCGCACCGCGACCCGCTGGCAGGCGGAGGGGCCATTGGTGCGCATCCATATCGGCCTCGAAGACCCGCAGGATCTGATCGCCGACCTCGCCCAGGGCCTCGACAAATTGCGCGCAGTCGCGGCGGCTTAAGCGCTGAGCCATGCGCGCTCGGTGGTTTTCAGATCGCCTCGATACCGCCAGAATGGGCAGCAGAAAAGCTCGTCGCCGGGTGCGGAGGGAACGCTGATGGACACGCTGGAGGCGCATGGCGCCGATAAGCTGCGGCAGGAGTATCTCGAACGCGCGCGCGAATTGCGGCCAATGCTCGCCGCCGCCGGCGACGAGATCGAGCGCCGCCGCGAGGTGACGCCGGAGATCGTCGACGCGCTGATCGAGCGCGGCATCTTCCGGATGCTGCTGCCGAAATCATTGGGCGGCGCCGAACTTGATCCGCTGACCTACACCGCGGTCCTCGAAGAGCTGGCGCGGGGCGACGGCAGCCCGGCCTGGTGCCTCGGACAGAATTCCGGCTGCTCGATGATCGCGCCCTACCTGCCGCCCGAAATCGCCCGCGAGGTGTTCGGCGGGCCGCGCGGCATCCTCGCCTGGGGGCCGGACGTGCCCGGCGGCGGCCGCGCTGTCGCGGTCGAGGGCGGCTATCGGGTGACCGGGCGCTGGGGTTTCGCGACCGGCAGCCGCCACGCCAGCTGGCTCGGCTGCCATGTCTCGGTGTTCGAGCCGGACGGCGCACCGCGCCTCTTGCCGAACGGCCGGCCGGTGGTGCGCACGATGATCTTCCGCAAATCGGAGGCCGAGATTATCGACAACTGGCATGTGCTCGGACTGCGCGGCACCGGCAGCGACAGCTATCAGCTCGACGACCATTTCGTGCCGCAGCGCTATACCGCCGGCCGCGACAACGAGGCCGAGCGGCACGAGCCGGGGCCGCTCTACCAGTTCACCTCAGGCATGATCTACGCGATGAGCTTCGCGCATGTCTCGATGGGGATCGCGCGCGGCGCCTACGACGCCTTCATCGAGATCGCCCGCGACAAGGTGCCCCGCGGTGCGAAGGGCACATTGCGCGAGAACAACGTGATCCAGTCGCAGGTCTCGCAATCGGAGGCGCGGCTCAAATCGGCGCGCGCCTATCTGCGCGGCGTGATCGGCGAGATGTGGGAGGACGCGCAGCGCGACGGCCATATCAGCCCCGAGCATCACCCGCAATTGCGGCTGGCGGCGACCTGGGCGATCCACCAGGCGCGCGATGTGGTCGCGACGCTGTACCATGCCGCCGGAGCGGGCGCGATTTTCGAAAGCAATCCGCTCGAACGCCGGATGCGCGACATCCACGCGGGGACCCAGCAGGGCCAGGGCCGGCCGATCCATTTCGAGACGGTCGGCCAAATGCTGATGGGCCTGCCGCCGGAAGGCCGCATGTTCCGCTAAGGCCCGCGGACTTCTTCGAGCTCGGTGCGCACGTCCCACAATTCGGGGAAGAAAACGCGGCCGGCGATCTGTTCCAGATAGCCGACCCCGGCGGTGCCGCCGGTGCCGCGCTTCTGGCCAATGATCCGCGACACCACCTTGAGGTGGCGGTAGCGCCACAGCGCGTAAGCCTCGTCGAGATCGACCAGCTTCTCGCCGAGCTCGTAGGCGTCCCAATGGGTGTCCGGCGCCTGGTAGATCTTTTTCACGGTCGCGAGGATCGCCGGATGGCGGGTATGCGGCCGGGTAACGTCGCGCTCCAGTACCTCGGCCGGGATGGGCAGACCCGAGCGGGCGAGGAACCGCAGGTATTCGTCATAGAGGCTCGGCGCCTCGAAGGCGGCCTTGACGCGGGCATGCGCGGCGGGGTCATGCTCGAACACGGCGAGCATCTGCGCGTCCTTGTTGCCGAGCATGAATTCGATGATGCGGTGCTGAAAGGACTGGATGCCGCTCGCCGGCCCGAGCACATGGCGGAACTGCACATATTCGCTGGGGGTCAGCGTCGCCAGCACGCTCCACTGGCTCATCAGCTGGCTCTGGATGTTCGAGACGCGCGCCAGGATCTTGTAGCAGGGCTGCGCCTCGTCCCGGCGCAGCGCGGCGATCGCCCCGTTCAGCTCGTGGATGACCAGCTTGAACCATAATTCGGCGGTCTGATGCTGGACGATGAACAGCAGTTCGTCATGGTGCTCCGGTGACGACAATGGCTGCTGCGCCGACAACAGCCGGTCGAGCCGCAGATAGGTCTTGTAGTCGAGCCGGCCGTGCAGCTCGGTATGCAGCCCGGCCGCGGGATGGCCGGCGCGGGGCGCACGCGTCGTGTTGCTCATTAGGCGCGGTACTTCTCGATCGCCCGCTCGTCGAATTCGAGGCCGAGGCCGGGGGCGGTCGGCATTTCCAACATGCCATCGACCGGCTGCGGCACGGCGCGCCACAACGGGAACAGGCGCGGCATGTATTCGACCGTCAGCCCGTTCGGCGCCGCGCCGACGAGATGGACGTGGATCTCGGGGACGCCGTGGCTGACCACCGGGATGTTGAACGCCTCGGCCATCCCGGCGATCTTGAGCCACGGCGTGATGCCGCCCGAGCGCACCTGATCGATCATCACGATGTCGACCGAACGCGCCTCCAGCATATGGCGGAACGGGGTGATGCCCCACAGGTATTCGCCGCCGGCGACCGGGGTCGACAAGGCGGCCGCGACCCGCGCCAGCCCGGCGTAATCGTCGTGGGTCGTGACGTCTTCGAGCCAGAACAGCCCGACCCCGGCGTCTTCGACGCGGCGGCCGATGTCGATCGCCTGCTCCGGCCGCCAGCGCTGGTTGATGTCGCACATCAGGTCCATGTCGGGGCCGACCGCCTCGCGGATCAGGCGCGCCTGCTCGACCTCGCGGGCCGGCGAGGTGACGCCGGGCAGCCCGAGCTGCATCTTGGTCTGGCGGTAGCCTTTCTCGCGCAGCCTGCCGGCCGCCGTCACCGCCTCTTCGAGCTTGAGGCCGCGCCGCAGCGCACCGCTGGCATAGGTCGCGATGCGGTCACGTCCCCCGCCGAGCAGCTTCCACAGCGGCAGGCCCAGCGCCTTGCCCTTGATGTCCCACAGCGCGACATCGATCGCCGACAACGCCATCGTCAGGATGCCAGCCGGGCCGGATGACCCGGCCGCGTCGCGCAGTTTCTTTGCGACCGCCTCGACCCGCAGCGGGTCTTCGCCGATTGCCAGCGCGCCCAGTTCGTCGATCGCGTGGCGCAAGACGCGGGTCAGCGCGCCGCCGAAATAGCTGACGCCCAGCCCCTCGATCCCGTCATCGGTGCGCAGCCGCAACGCGACGATCGGATTCTTGGCGTTCGGGTTCTCGGAAAACCCGGCGAGCGGCTCGTCATTCGGCAGCAGCACGATATCGGTTTCGAGCGAGGCGAGCTTCATCTCCGGATCCTCACAGTTCGATCGTCACCCCCGCGAAAGCGGGGGTCCAGGGCCGCCAATGATACGGGGGTCCTGGATTCCCGGTTGCGCGGGAATGACGTTTGAGTTGTTGACGAACACATGTCATACCGCGAAGCGCTTGACCGCGTCAGCGGCGAAGGCGAGGCCGAAGCCTTCATGGGATCGCCCTAAGCCCGGTATCGCTCGATCGTCGGCTGGTCGAATTCGAGGCCGAGGCCGGGTGTGGTCGGCAGCGCCAGTTCGCCGTTCTGCTGCACCGGCACTTCCTTGAACAGCGGCACCAGCCAGGGCATGTATTCGACGGTCAGCCCGTTCGGGATCGCGCCGATCAAGTGGACATGCACCTCGGGGATCAGGTGGCTGACCACCGGCAGGTTGAACGCTTCGGCCATGCCGGCGACCTTGAGCCACTGGGTGATGCCGCCGACCCGCACCAGGTCGACCATCGGGATGTCGACCGAGCGCGCCTCCAGCATGTGGCGGAACGGCACGATGCCCCAGACATATTCGCCGCCGGCGACCGGAGTACTGAGGGCATCGGCCACCCGCGCCAGGCCGGGAAAATC
>WNFC01009278.1_pt1 | contig 19083 bp, 14 predicted proteins | sample 5400541 | NCBI WGS metagenome assembly WNFC01 (sample SAMN13153342, study PRJNA577476) | soil metagenome | isolation source: 120 cm saprolite under Douglas fir tree site 2 hole 2 replicate 1 | place: USA:California | collected 2015-04-18 | reverse complement strand
GGCCAATCTCAGGATACCCGAGTCGGTGGCCATCGCCATCGAGGGCAGCCAGGCCGTGATCAACGCCGCGGGCATTCCCTTCGAGCGCGGCCGCCAGCGCTACCAGGCCGTCCATGTGTCGGGCGCGCGGACGATCGCCGAGGCCGCCCGCGCCGTCGGCGTCGAGCGGCTGGTCCATATCTCCGGCATCGGCGCCGACAGCCGAAGCTCGAAGAACCGCTATGTCCGATCCAAGGTCGAAGGCGAAGAGGCCATCGTTGCCGGCTTCGCGAGCGCCACCATCCTGCGGCCGAGCGTGGTGTTCGGTTCCGACGACGTCATGTTCAACCGGCTGGCGAAGATCGCCGCCCTGCCGTCATTCGTGGCGCCGTTCATGCCGGTTGTGGGCGGCGGCCGGGCCAGGGTCCAGCCGGTCTTCGTCGGCGACGTCGCCAAGGCCGCCGTGGCCGTGCTGGCGCGGCCCGACACGGCGCAAAAGGTGTTCGAGCTGGGCGGGCCGCGCGTCTATACCTATCGCGAGATCGCCGCGCTGACCCTGCGCGAGATCGATCGCCACAAGCCGATCATCGGCGTGCCGGCCGGCCTGATGAAGATCGCCGCGTTCTTCGCCGAATTTCCCGCCATCCTCGGCCGTACCCCGCAGATCACCCGCGACCAGGTCGATCTTCTGGTCCACGACAATGTCGTGCGGCCGGGAGCGCTCACCCTGGCGGACCTGGGCATCGTGCCGACGGCCGCCGAGGTCATCCTGCCGACCTATCTCGACCGCTTCCGCATCGGCGGCCGCTACAACCATCACGCCTCCGTCTGAGGCGGCGGCGCTGCGGCCACCCCCGACGCCGTCGTCTGAAACCCTCTCCGGCCGCGTAGGCGCGCTATCGTGTTCCCACGTCTCGCTAAGAGTCCCTCTCCGCCGCGAAGCGGGAAGAGAGCCTCAGACGCAATGCATGAATCCACCAGCGCACCGCGGCGGAGAGGACCTGGACAAATCCTCTCGACGACGCGCCAGGCGCGATCGGCGTCGTATGGCTTACCCGCATTGCCGCCCTACCAACTCTACACCACCCTCCGCAGGGTCTTAGCCTGCGCGGCCGGCAGGGCCGTCCATTCTCTACGAGGCCGCAGTTGCGTTGCCGAACTCGATGCCCAGATCCGGGAACGCACGCACCATACGCATCATGGCATCGCGCCTGATTGTATCCGGATTACCGGGTCGGGCCGTAAATTTGAATTGGACGATCAGCGCATGGTCGGTGATTTCCACGACGCCCTGCATCCTGAGCGGCTCGAGGATCTTGAGCTTGTATTCCGGGTCGTCCTTCATCTCGATGCCGATCCTTTGGGCGGTATGGCGCAACTTCTCGATGTCCGTATCGCGGGGAAAACCGAAGTTGAATTTGATCGTCGACCAGTCGCGGCTAAAGTTCGTTATCTGGCCGAGGTCGCCGTACGGGATCGTATGGACCTCGCCATTCTGATTGCGGAGTCTAATCGAGCGTAAAGTGAAGCCTTCCACGGTGCCCTTGGTTGAGCCGCATTGGATGTATTCGCCAACGCGGAACGCATCGTCGGCCAAATAGAAGATGCCCGACACGATGTCCTTGACGAGGGCTTGGCTTCCAAAGGAGACGGCAAGGCCCAGGATCGAGGCTCCCGCCAGAAGTGGCCCGATGTTGACGCCGAGGTCCGCCAGGACGATCAGTCCGGCCACGACTCCGATCACGATCCCCAGCGTCACTCGCAGCAGTGGCACAAGCGTGGAGAGACGCGACACACTTTGCGAGACGGGCGGACCGCCGCTTCCCGCATCAGACCGATTCCCGGGCTTCCGTACCCGGTAGGGGTCGGTCATGAATTTGAGCAATTCCCAGAGGACGAAGGCAGCAAACAGAACAAACCCAGCGGTACGTACCTCGAAAGTGAGGGTGTTCCACTCGCTGGCGTCGACCAGGCCGAGCACGTTGACGACCCAGGTTTCCGAAAGGACGACGCCGACCCCGATCAGGACGGCGACACGCAAACACCGAGCGAGGACGTCCGGCAGCTTAGGCGTATCGCTTGCAGGCGTCCGTCCAGGCAACGCCGAATCCACTCGCTGCAGGAACGCTTCGAGCAGAGTTTCAAAAAACAGAAGGCCAACCATAAGATTAAGCGTCAGATGCATGGCTCTTGCAGTGTTCGCCCTTCCCGAAACATCCCCGTAGATTTGGGCCGCCCCCAAAACGAGGAAAAACGGGGCCGCTATGGCGATCCAATGGCTGCCGATCAGTCGCGCCAGGGGTGGCGCGCCGTCGAACCCGCCGAACCACTGGCGAGCGGCATTGTTGGATCGAATGACAAACCACAGGAAGAACGCAAGGTAGACTGGCATAACGAGGACCCGGCCAGCCGCAATCGCGTCGAGCGGCGTTTGTATGGCTGTCAGGACACGCACCAAGATGGCCGTCAGGATGACGACGAGTATGATGATTGAAACCCGACGGTACATCACTTGAGCATCGCGATCTCCGACACGGCAGAGGCGTGCAGCTGGCAGATCGGGCTGAAGCAAGACACGAAACACAAGGACATACAGCCGCCATGAAAAGACACCTGTCAGCAGCACGGCCGCGAGTCTGTCCTGTCCCGTAGTACCGGAGTACCAGACACCGATTGCGCCGGTGATGATCAGCCAAACGGCAAGCACGCCAACAGCGTCCAGCATGGCCAGGAGTCCGAGATTGACCAGCGCGCCGAGCCCTTCTTCGGGCGCGGTGCCCGCCGCAAGCCGCTGTCGGAATCGATAAAGGAACTTGCGCAAGGCTACTTCGGCGGCCACCGCGACACTGGCGACGATGGCCAGCAGAAGCAAAAATACAGCCGCGCCTCGTCCGCCCTTCGCTCGTTCGTCGAGCAACCGCGGAATTGTCGCCAGATGCGCACCGAGAGCCGGAATGGCTCCCATGACATGCTCAGCCTGTCGGAGAAACGAGGCGAGCTCATCTGCGGCCGCATTGCCGGCGGCTTTCGATGAGGGTGAAACAGGTGCAGGAAGTGGCGGCTTGGCACCGTCGATCTGGATTTTTTGCACCACCGCCTTGCTGACGGCATCGACCATTGCATTGAACTGCTCCGGCGTCATGAGCTTTTGGACCACAGCCTTGCTAATGGCGTCAGTCATTGCTTCGAATTGCTCCGGCGTCATGCCAGGTGGCGGAGTCGAAGGCGCCTGTCCATGGACGGCTGCGATATCTGCAAAGAGGAGGGCTATCGCCAAAACGATGGAGCGCAGTGCGGTCATCTGATTGCCGACCTCCTTAGCGGCGCAATCGCTAGGCCGCGTCGTCATGCTCGCCCTCCTGTTTGGCCGCGAAGTCGCGCATCAGCATCGCTGCTTTGTCGGCGGGGAAGTCCGCCAGCAGCTCCTCATAGTGGCTGCGCGCCTCGGCGACACGGCCGCTGGCGAGGCACGCCATTGCTGTCGTCGTCATGCGGCATAGCATGACGTCGCGTTCGCTGGCCCTTAGTTCCGGATCGTCGCTGCCGGCGATGCCGCGCAGCTCGTAGACGAGGAACTCGCCGTGGCGGCCTTTGACCGAGAGCCGCTGGAGCGGTCGCGCGACCACCCGGTCTGCGACCCGCTCATAAACGCTGTCGCTGATGCAGATAGACGTGCCGAACTGCTTGTTCAGCCCTTCGACCCGCGAGGCAATGTTCACGCCGTCGCCCATCACCGTGTAGCTCAGACGCTGCGGCGACCCGACATTGCCGACGACGACATTGGCGCAATGCACGCCGATGCGCATCGGCATCGGCTTGCGCCCGTCCTTCATCCATTCGGCATTGAGGTGCTTCATGCGACGGCTGGCCTTGAGTGCGGCGAGGCAGGCGCGATAGACGTGATCGTCGAGCTCAGCTGGTGCACCCCAGAACGCCATCACCGAGTCGCCGATGAACTTGTCGATGGTGCCCTGCTCCTCGGCCACCGCGACAGTTACAGTCTCGAAGTACCGCGACGTCTGCTCCGACAATTCCTGTGGGGAGAGCTGCTCGGAAATGGTCGTGAAGTTCTCCAGGTCGGAGAAGAAAATGGTCATGAAGCGAGGTTCGACGGCCGGCGCGAGCGGTTTGCCGGATTCGATCAGCCCGCGCACCAGCCCCACCGGAACAAAGACCGAGAACGACCGCAGTGCATTCTCGAGCAGGATTGTCGCTCTCTGCAGTTGGCCGATTTCGCGAATGCGCGAATCGGATGTCAGGCTTTGACCGAAGGACAGGGAGCGGATGCGTTCGATTGCCCCCGACACGCTCTCGATCGGACGTGAGATCTTTCTTGCCATGAGGTAGATCAGGGCACTCTCGAGCAGAACCAACACGGCCATCAGCCACAGCAGCTTGCGATTGGTCTGTTTGAGATCGCCGACGAAGTCGTCGGTCGGCGTCACGACGATGACTTCCCATTCCGTGACGACCTTGTCTGAAGCGGTCGACGCCTAGTGCTTTGCGCTGCTGCACGGCCTTCACGACTTGCGGCTCGTCCAGCTCGGGCAACGTCGCCAGTTCGACCCGTCCCGTTGAGTGCTGCATGCCCTTGCCCACCACTGGATGGGCAATGATGCGACCGAGTTGGTCGGCGATCAGAGTGACGCTGTTGGGGCTTGCCCTGTGCCCATCCAGAAATTTAGACAGCACGCCCAGTGTGATGTTCGCCGACGCCGCGCCGACAAACCGGCCGTCGACGCGGATCGGGTAAGCCATCGAGATGACGGGATAGCCGGTGTCCGGGTTGATGATCGGCTCGCTGATGGCGAGCACCTTGCGCAGTCGCGCCCCCTGATAGTGCGGCAGTGCCTGCACGTCGAATTTTGTGTCCTCCGAATAGTCGCCAATCGGCTCAGGCCACTCCTCGAAGAACGTGCGGTGCCGCATACGGTGCACGCCGGATGCAATGCCGTCGATGTAGCTCGAATGCCAGTTGGCGCGCGGGGGAATGCGCGGGTCGGTGCGCCGCCGGTCCTCGTCCATGCGGGTCACCACACGGTGGTACCCATCGTTGAAGCTGGTGTAGACCGCGTCGATCTGGGGGGCCGAAATCAGCGCCTGATAGAGGGTATTTCGACTCTCCTCCGTACGAAAGAACTCGGGCCTGGCCGTAGCCACCTCCGCCACGAGCCGGATTGTCGCCGCGACGGGTTCAAAAAAATTCGACGCCATGTCGAGCGCATCGTCGCGGGCGCGGTCGATGAAGCGTTGCGACACGTTCGTCAGATTGCGTGCGTTTTCGTAATAGCTGAATGCAATGACCGCGCCCAAGGCAGGCAGAATCAGCAACGCGAATATCGCGCTGATGCTGAGCTGTAACCTGGTTCCCCGGGGCGCTTCCAATAAACCCGTCCTTATCACCGGGTGGCCGGCCCAAGATTGCGACATCGCCCGGCCGTCGCGTACCACCCGACTATCTTTGATCCGGATCGAGATTTGGGTCGGTCGCGTTGGGCATGATGTTATCGTGCCTATTTCTGGAGGCTGCTAAGATCGTCATCTAGCGGCTGCCGTCGAGGCCAGCTCGCTATCGCGCCGGCCCGGCGCGCTGCTCGCCGCGGATCCAGCTGGTGTCGGATCCACCGTAGCGCCCGTCGTGTGCAGCACCACGGCCGCGCCTTCCTTGGCGAACTCGATGCCAAGCTCAGGGAACATGCGGAACATGCGCTTGACAGCCTCACGCTGGATGGCCGCGGGATTACCGGGCCTCGCCGTGAACTTGAACCGGACGAGCAACGCGTTGTCGGTGATGTCCGCGACGCCCTGCATCTTGAAGGGCGCCAGGATCTCCGACTTGATCTCAGGGATTTCCATCATGTCGACGCCGATCTTCTTCGCTACCTTGCGCAGCTTCTCGATGTCGGTGTCGCGCGCGAAACGCAGGTTGAACTTCACGGTCGTCCAGTCGCGGCTGAAATTCGTGATTTGCCCCAACTGTCCAAATGGAATGGTGTGAACCTGGCCGTTCTGGTGGCGGAGCTTGATGGAGCGCAGCGTGAAGCCCTCGACGGTGCCCTTGGCCTTGCCGCAGTCTATGTATTCGCCGACCCGGAAGGCGTCATCGGATAGGTAGAAGATGCCCGACACGATGTCTCTTACCAGCGTCTGGCTGCCGAACGAGATGGCGAGACCCAGCACCGAGGCCCCGGCCAGCAGCGGCGTTATGTTGACACCGAGATCCCCGAGCGCGATCAGCACGGCCACGAGGCCAATGACAATCGCCATCGCGATCCGCAGCAACGGCATCATGGTGCTCAGCCGCGATGCCGGCGTCCCGGCCGCGTCGCCGTCGGTGATCGCTTCCGCCGCGCTCTTGGACTTGCGCTCCATGTACGGATCAGTGGCGTACTTGAACAGCTCCCACAGCACGAAGGCCAGAAACAGCGTGATGCCCGCGGTACGCGATGAACGGGTGAGCTGATCCCACCCGCTCTCGTCGATCAGACCGAGCACGTCGACGACCCAGCTCTCCGAAATGACCACAGCAACGCCGATCAGCACGGCAACGCGCACGCAGCGCGCCACGACATCCGGCAACTTCGGCGTGTCGCTCGCCGGGGTGCGCCCGACGAGCTGTGAATCGAGCCGCCGCACGAATGCCTGGAGCAACGTCTCGAAGATCAGGACGCCGACCACGAGGTTGAGCGTCAGCAGCATCGCCTGCGCGATGTGCACTCGCCCCGAGATGACGCCGTAGACCTGGGTCGCACCGAGGGCCGCGAAGAACGGAATCGCCACGGCGATCCAGTTGCGACCGACCATGCCAGCCAGGGGCGCAACCGTCCCTAGACCGTCGAACCACTGGCGGGCGGCTTCCTTGGACCGGACCACCAGCCACAGGAGTCCTGCCAGGTAGATCAGCGCCGCGATGACCTGGTAGGCCGCCAGGGATTCCGGCGGCGTCTCGATGGCGGCTAGGACGAGGAACAGGGTGCGCCCCAGAATGAGCAGCAGCATCACCACCGAGACCCGGGCGTACATGCCCCGCGCATCGCGATCGCGCACGTCGCAAAGCCGCGCCGCCGGTGTGTCCGGCTGCAGCACGATACGGAAGAGGAGAACGTAGAGTCGCCAGCCAAAAATCCCGGTCAGCACCGCGACCGCGAGCTTGTCCTGCCCGGTGGCGCCCGGAAACCAGGCGCCGACCGCGCCGTGGCAGATCAGCCAGACGGCGAACACGCCGAGCCCGTCCAGCACCGCCAGGAGCGCGAGGTGGATCAGCGAACGAAGCCCCTGTTCCGGGACGGCGCCGCCTGCGAGCCGTCCGCGCAAGCGGCGCAGGATCCTGCGCAGTGTTGCCTCCGCGGCAACCGCAACGATGGCGACGATGCCGAGAAGAAGGAGGAAGCCGGCCGTTCCCCGCCCACCGTGCGCGCTTTGGTCGAGCAGACCGGGAATGGCGGCGAGATGCGTGCCGAGAGCCGGAATCGCCAGGGCGACCCTTCCCGCCCGTTGCAGGAAGACGGCAAACTCATCCGGGGCTTCCGCGCCCGCCACTTTCGCCGGCTTCGGCGCCGGAGCGGCCGCCTCCTTGCCGGACTTCGACTTTGCCGCCGGCGCGGGCACACCTTCTGCCTTGAGCTTTTCCGCCACGGATTTACTGATGGCATCGACCAGCGAATCGAACTGCTCTGGCGTCATGCCAGGTGGAAGAGCAGAGGGTGCCTGCCCATGGATTGCAGCAACACTCGAGAAAATAAAGGCGACGGCGAGAACGATCGAGCGTAGCACGGTCATGTAAATGCCTCTCTCGCCAGGATTGACTGGGACGGAAGGGTCATCATGCTCAACGCATATGCCGTCAACGGTGGCCCTACATTCACGACTCAGTTGACGCCAGCTACGGCGTCACAGCACTGAAGCCTACATGGCTTGCGGTTGTGTCGACGTCCTCGGCATCGCATTCGGCATGATCGCAGTTTACAGGAGCGACGTCGGCGCGCCTATGCAGATAGCGCCACGGAATATGGTCGGCGATGCAGTGTCGCCGATGGTGGCTCGCCGAACAGGGAACCATAGGCGAGCGAAAAGCGGCCAAGTTCCCAGAATCCGTACTGGGCGGCGATCGCCGCGACAACGCCCGGAACCGCCGCATGGGTACACGAGCAAAAGTAGAGCAACCAGGCGCATCACGTTGGAAACGCCAGGCACCATGCGACACGCGTGGCGGGTTCTATCGGCGAAGAACAGTCGCTTCAGGTTGCCGGGCCCCAGGGCGTCATTCAATTGCAGGAAGGCGACATAGGGCAGGAGCAATAGGAACATGAGCAACCCCTGGGCAAGGATCAGATGCAAGGAGCGTCCTAGGACTGCGCCGATTGACGCTCGGATCGTGTGGCCCTGAACGAGGGCGACTACCCCTTCCTCGAGTCCCAGGAGAACGATCAGCAACAGCCAAAGCGACAAGGCCTGATACAGGGACGAGTAGAAGAGCGGCCGGCGGCGTTGGCGCTCTCCGACATGTAGCATGTGCCCCAGCAAGATGAACTTCGCGAGCAGCAGAGCCTTCACGAGGGCATACCCGAAGTGCCATAAGCCGACATTCTCGGCGCTCGGGATCGACAACCTGAAGTATAGAACCGCGCCGACACAGATGAGCATGTAGAGGAAGATCTGAAGAAGACGCTTCAGCTCACTGAACATCCTGCGGCCGATCTGCAGCCTCGATTTGATCGTGTTGAACATGACGCCTTCCGATATCGGGCTGGTCACGAAGTGGGTGCGCCGACCTTGCAAACGTGGTTGTCACCGGACTATCCCCACGATTCCGAATCACCTGCCTAGAACCGCGCGCTGATGCCGAACAGCGGGCCGTGCTGGAGCAGGTTGGTCTCGAACAGCGTGTTGCCGGAGCCCTGGACGTAGTCGACATAGAGCGCGCGATAGCCGATGACGCCGGCCCAACCGACGCTGCCCGTCTTGGCGAAGTCGAAGCTGTAGGCGGCGAGTGCCTGCCACGAGAAGATGCTGCCGACGCTGAAGCCGCCGATATCCGCCTCGACCGACAGATCCTGGCCCGGCGCCAGCCGGTGACGGACCCTGAAGCCGACGAAGGGGTCGACCCAGTTGACGCTGCCCGACCGGGCAAAGGCCCGGCTGCCGTCGCGCGAGCGCTCGAGGTCACCGATGTTGACGCCGAGCGTGCCGTTCAGGTTCAGCGTCATGTCCGCCTTCTGGTACCAGTAGCGGCCGCCCACCAGGACATCGAGAGCCGTCTGGCCGACCCCCGCCATGCCGGGCCCCTCGGCGCCCCGGTCGCGACCGAGCTTGGCGAATTCGTAGGCGCCACCGAACTCGATCGTGAGCTGTTCGTAATCCATCGAGGCCGCGGCCGCGACGCTGCCGCTGACGAATCGATTGAGGCGGAAGTTCTTGTTGGCCGATTCACCCGCCGTGATGTTGGCGTACATCACGTCGACGAAGAACGAAATGCGGTCCTGGTAGCGCGCCTCGAAGTAGCCCATGAACGGAATGAGCGACTGGCTCTGCCCGAGGAGCTGGAAGACGTTGGTGTCGGTATCGACGGTGCGACCCTTCACGGTCTGCGAGCCGCTCATCCAGGTCAGCCAGGCGTAGGGCGTGATGCGGAACGTCCATGGGTTCGCGGGAGGGTTCGCCGGATCGGCCGGCGGTGTTGCGGGCGCGGTCTGCCCGAGGGCCGGCAGAGAACCGCACAGCGCGCCCACGACGACTGCAGCCGCCACAATCTCGGCGATGCCGCGAATACTCGTCATTGATCCCCCGACTCCCGACGCCCGTCTCTCGAATCGATTGGCAGGCCATCGTATTTGCCCCTGCTAGGATGAACGCTTCGATCTTTGACGATGCAGCGGAAGCCGACATGGCTGGTCGAGGTGTCGACCGGCTCGGCATGGCGCGCCGCGGGGCGATAGCGCCGGCAATAGTTGGGCGCGCACAGATGCGAGCCGCCCTTCAGGACCTTCCTTGGGATACGCACGGCGGGTTGGCGCGGATCGTAGCTCGCCTCGATGGCCGCACCGCGCGGATTCGCCGGCACGCAGCAGGCCTTGGGCGCGTCGGCAGTGTGCTGGGTCGAATACCAGTCGGTCGTCCATTCCCAGACATTGCCGATCATGTCGTATACGCCGTTGCCGTTGACCGGAAAGGCGCGAACCGGCGAGGTGCGGGCGAAGCCGTCGGTCCGATCGTTGTCGAGCGGGAAGTTGCCCTGCCAGGTGTTGGCCATGTGCTTGCCGGCAGGCGTGAACTCCTCGCCCCAGGCGAACTCTGCACCGTCGAGGCCGCCGCGCGCGGCGAACTCCCATTCGGCTTCGGTCGGCAGTTCCTTGCCCGCCCATTTGGCATAGGCCTCGGCGTCCTTGTAGGCGACCTGCACCACTGGATGGTCGTCGAGCCCGCCGATGTGGCTGCCCTTGCCGTAGGGCCGGCGCCAGTTGGCGCCGAAGGTGAAGCTCCACCACTGGCTCCAGTCGCCCAGGTCGACCGGCTTCTTCGGCTGGGTGAAGACAAGACCGCCTGCCTTCAGCATGTGCGGCAGGGCGCCGGGATAGTCCTTCCGATCGGGCGCGATCTCGGCGAAGGAGACGTAGCCTATCGCTTCGACGAACTTGCGGAACTGGGCATTAGTGACCGGCGTCGCATCGATCCAGAAGCCGTCGACGGTGACGCGATGGACCGGCGCTTCCTCCGGGTAATGGCGATCCAAGCCCATGCGGAAGCTGCCGCCGGGGATCCAGATCATGTCCGCCGCCGGCGACGCGTTCGGCGTGTGAGTGACGGAGTTGGGCGACTGGGCAGACATGCTGGAAGGTGACCTTGAGCCTTGGGTGAGCATGTCGTAGGCAGAAGGCGAGCGTCCCTTGCGGGGCGCTCGCTCTCGTTGCGACGGCTACTTGCTGGACTGCGACTGCATGGCCTTGTCGATTTGCTGCTTGACCGCCTCGAGGTTGAAGCTCGCGCCCTTCTGCATCGGAGGGAATTCGAGCGCCGTCTGAGCGAGCGTCGCGACTTGCTGCTGGACGAACACGAAGCGCCAGAACTGGTAGGCGAACCAGTTGTAGAAGGCGAGCGACCCGTTGGCACCGTTCGGCAATCCCGTGCGCTCGAACGGATCGAGACGGATGTTGGTCAGGATCGGCCAGTCGACCTTGATCGTGCCGCCGAGCCAGCCGCCCGGCTGATCGGTGAAGCGGTACTTGTAGTCGTCGATCCGCACCGCCGAGAGCGTGCCCTCGGTGAAGTAGTAGACTTCGTGCCGAGCCGACGGACCCTTGCCGGTGATCAGGTTCGTCTGATCGTAGCCGTCGAGATGAACCTTGTAGGTCAGGTCGCCCATTTGCTTGCCCTTCTTCAGGTCGGCGACGATGTTCGGATTGCCGGCCGCGGCAACGAGGGTCGGGAACCAGTCGAGACCCGAGAATATTCCGTTCTCGACGCGGCCCGCCGGCACCTTGCCCGGCCAGCGCAGCAGCGCCGGCACGCGGAAGCCGCCTTCCAGGGCCGTGCCCTTGCCGCCGGCGAACGGGGTCTGGCCGCCGTCCGGCCAGGTGAAGTTCTCGGCGCCATTGTCGGTGGTGAAGACGACGATGGTGTTTTCGTCGACGCCCATATCCTTGAGCTTCTTCATGACCAGGCCGACATCGTCGTCGAGCTGGGCCATGCCGGCTTCCTGCTCGGACCAGCCGTTCTCGGCGTTGCGCAAGCCCTCGTACTTGTCCGACAAGTGGGTGACGACGTGCATGCGCGTGGGGTTCAGCCACAGGAAGAAGGGCTTGTTATCCGCCTTGGCCTTCTCGATGAAGGTCAGCGCCTTGTTGCGGATCTCGTCGTCTACGGTCTTCATGCGTTCGGGATAGAGCGTGCCGGCATCCTCGATCTTCTGCTTGCCGACCTTGCCCCAACGCGGCATCACTGTGGCGTCGTCGGTGGCCGTCGCCCTACTATGAACCATGTTGCGCGGCCCGACCTTGTCCTTGAGCGCTTGCGGATAGTTGCGGTGCGCCGGATCCTCCATCGCATCGAGGTGATAGAGATAGCCGAAGAACTCATCGAAGCCGTGGACCGTCGGCAGGAACTCGTTGAGGTCGCCGAGGTGGTTCTTGCCGAACTGGCCGGTGGCGTAGCCCATGGCCTTGAGGGTCGTGGCGATGGTCACTGCCTCAGCGGGAATGCCGATCGGCGAGCCCGCCTGGCCGACCGTGGTCATGCCGGTGCGGATCGGCAGCTCGCCGGTGATGAAGTTGGCGCGGCCCGCCGTGCAGCTTGCTTCAGCGTAGTAATCCGTGAAGCGCATGCCCTCCTTGGCGAGCTGGTCGAGGTTCGGCGTCCTGCCGGACATCATGCCCTGATGGTAGGCGCCGACGTTGAACCAACCGATGTCGTCACCCATGATGACGACGATGTTGGGTCTTGCCGGTGTCTGGGCGCTTGCCGGCGGTGCGCCGAGCAAGCCGACCGCGATCAGCGTGGTCGCCGATGCGAGTAGTGCCTTGAGTTTCATGTCGTGACTCCACGTTGCGAAGATTGCTGGTGGCGCACGATATTCCTGGCACAGGCCTTTTCGAGCTATGCAGATAGCGACAATCTCTGGTGTCGCCGGATCTTCATTGTTCCAGATCTTCTTTGTCGGTGATTCGACTGCGCTGCTCGTTCCAGCGCAACCTGGCATAGTCGTTAGGGTCCATATCGAACGATGCCTCGCAGTATGATCGCAGAACCGACTCGGACATGCCGAGGACGACGCATGCAGCTTTTGCATCGAGAAGTCGGTCGCCGGGTTGCCCGAGCAGATCCTCGAAGGACGCCAGCGCATGGCCTGCCGTTCGCCCATCGGGCGACGTGGCGCGCGCGTCGGCGTTCACGAGACATGTCACCAGGGCCTCGATCAGTTCCTGCTCGATGGCGCGAGAGGCTTCGGGATGGCAGATCGTATTGGGCCGCGTTTCGACAAGACGGCCAATCCTGGTATGCAGCCGCAGCAGGCGCTGCTTCTGGGGTGGCTGCAGGCTGACGATGCTTGCTTCGGAGAGAAGGCCGAGAGGCTGTCCGTTTAGTCCGCTGGCGTAGTGCCGGAGCATCGGCCCCGGGATGCCGACAACACCGATGCTGGCCCCTTCGCTTGTCCGCTGGTGCAGCCGTTCTCCGTCGCCGGAAAGCATGATTTCTCCGGAAGACAGAGCTTCGCCGTTCCAGATCAGCGGAGGACCGGGTTGGGTGAGGAAGATCGCATAGCGCCAACGCTTGGGGATCGAAAGAAAGGCAACGCGGGGAGCCGATTCCTGCACCCGCATCAGCCGTATCAAGGGCAGATCGGCGCGGGCCAGGCTGGCGATGAAAGGCCCCGGACGTGTCGGCGTTATGGTGGCGCTGAGCTCGCGCAGCCCCTCCTCGTAGTCAGATGTATTGGTGAAGCGGCCTACGGCGCTGCTTGGCAACAGAGGATCCTTCTGCGGCAATCAGGAGGATCGAATTCTGGGCTAGTACGCACGCGCCGCCTATGCAGATCGCGCCACACCAGAAGGTTGCGTCAACCCTGCTACGACTTCGGCTTGAAATCGGGCGGCCGCTGCAACGTCGCGGACGGTCGCTCTCCGAACAGAGAGCGATAGGCGACCGAAAAGCGGCCGAGTTCCCAGAAGCCATACCGGGTGGCGGCCTCGGTGATGCCACCCGGCGTTGGCGCGGAGGCGGCGAGGGCGCGGCGGACCATGTGCATACGGCGAAGCCACAGATACCTGAGAGGGCTCAGCCCGAGTTGTTCGTGGCAGCATCTCTGCAAGGAACGACTTGAAACGCCCAAGGCCCCGCAGATTTCGGGAAGGTACAACGGGTTGCCGACATTCGCGTCGATCAGGCCACGGAAGCGCCGCAGGATCGCCTGGTGGTGGCGGAGCGCAAGGCTGTCCTCCGCATCGGCGTCCATCGTGCAGGCAACCATGGTCAGGATGAGTTCCTGTTCCAGACTCCGCGCGGTCTCCGGGTTCGCCAGGACCGACGGCGCACTTTCGGCGAGCCCGCAGGCGGCGGCGTGAAGGCGCTGGAGCTTGGCCATTGCGTCGGGCGCCGGCTGGAAGGTGCGGCCGTCGGCTTGCACACTTTTGTCGCGGTGCGTGATTGTCGACACCGCAGACGTGAAGTCGTCGACGGAGAGGGACATCGACGCCCAGGCGGCGGACCCGGTGGAGCGCTGGAAGATGTCCTGACCGGCCCCGAACCGGTACAGCGTGCCCCAAAGAGCCTCCTGGCCACCGCAGAAGATCGCCGGCCCGGGCTGTGTCGGAAACGAGATGATGGTGCGCGCTGGCGACGTCGCCGCCCGGGCAACGCGCGGGAGAGCTTCGGAGAAGCGTTGCATCCAGAGGTTATGCAGGTCTATGCGCACCAGCTTGGCCGAAAATGCCCCACGGCCGATCGTCGTTATCTCGGCCTGCACCGCGCGAATCGCGGCGCTGTACTCGCTTGGATCGTCGAAGGTGTGGACGGCGCTCGATGGCATATGCTCCCCCAGTCGGACCAGGGCTTGCGGCATTCCGCTGGGACAGAGGGCCTGGATGTTCGGGCCCTGATCGTTCCGCCACCGAGAGCAAAGCGCATCATGACGATCCCGCTTTTGCGTGGGTAGCTCCGAGGACGCTAGCACTTCGGCAGGAGCCAAGCCCTAGCTATTTGCACTCCTGGTGTGACTAAGTTAGGGCGCCCTCTACAACGCGGCCGTGGCATTGCCGAACTCAATGCCCAGGTTCGGGAAGGCGCGCACCATGCGCATCATGGCATCGCGCCGAATGGCCTCTGGATTGCCAGGCCGAGCCGTAAACTTGAATTGAACGACGAGCATGAGCCCGAGATCGAAGTTATCGTCTGGGCGTCTCAAGACGATGACGCGGAAGCGCTCTATGCACTGCGCGACCGACAGAAGATGGCTAGCGCATTGAAGAGTGCGCTCGCACAAAAAGAGCGGCGACATTCTCCTGTCCCTGCCGAGAACTAACGGCAGCATTCACGACGAAGTCCGCCGAGGATCGGCCGCGCAACGCGCTACGGTAGGGCAGCATTGGCGGTTTTCTGACCGTACACCCCGTCGACGTCCAGACCGACTCCGTCGAGGCTGTTCAATGCGGTCTGGATTTTCCCAACGTGTGGACCCCGGCTGCCTGGAATGACATGTGCTGCATCGGACGCCGCGGCGACTTCGACTCTGGCATCCCCACGAAACAGTTTCGCCAATAGTGCCACGGGAGTCTCCATCAAAAGCAGCCGCTTTCGATCATGCTAAGCGAGCATCATCCGACGCAAGCCCGGTCATTCTTCACTTTGCCAACCTCGGCCCCGATTTCTCACGCCTGCGTGCGGCCTGACCAGTACCGCGCGAATATGTGCGCCTTGCGAGAGTCTAAGAGGGCTCAGAGGCACTTCGGCTAGGCCGTTGAGTGCGGCTGTGCGGAAGGCTGCATGCCGCCTCATCCGCATCAAGCCTTAGTGAGCGGTAGATCGTCGCCTCATTCTTCTGGAGGCAGATCATTCTCGCCCACTGTCGCCGAGAATCTGTCGTGGTGGATGGATGCGTTCCGGTGAAAGAGTTTGCTGCCATGACGACAACGAACCGCCATTCGACGCCGCGCCCGACTATTTGCCCATCGACGCCGGACCCACTCAAGGGGCCAGATATCAACCAAGGCGTCGACACTTGAGGGTTTCTCGATCGAGCTGCCGCCGCAGGCAGTGGAACAACCGACTAGCAGTAACGAATAATGTGCCAATGCATGCATCGCATGCTCTTGAGCCTCAAGGCCCTTATGCGGTGCGCAAGAATTACCTTGCGCCCACTGTGCAGTGAAGCCCCTTGACAGGCCTGAGCAATGTTGTGGCGTATGTCTGCCGACACTCTCACGGAGACGTCGGCAACCATGTCCATTTGCCAACACACTGGCGACGGCCAGCTTCAATCCCGGCACGACGAGACGCGCGCGGCCCTCGGCCCTGCTGGGATCCTGAGCGCTGCGGGCCCCTATAGCGGTGGGAAAGTATTCCCTGTGGGGGCGCCGGAGTCGGTATCGACCCGATCCTTCTTCCCGCCTCGACAGACAGCCAGTCGGGTTAGCGGAAAATGCGGAAACCCGGCGTGGCGGCAGGGCGTATCAGCAATATGATCCTATACCGGTATTAATTATTCCGGTAACAAAATCCTGCTACAGGGGATCTATGGAGGAGGCAGAAAATACTCCCATAATAGGTCAACTACATTGACTTATAGTGGGGCACATGCTTTAAAATCGCTGGAAACGCAGCTTTAGCGCGGTCGGCGCACTTCTTGCGTAATAAAATTTCACACTTTGGTTGAGAGGGTATTCCGTGGCGGAGAAGATGCTGAAGTTCGTTGGCACGCCACAGGCCATGCCCGACAAGCGGGCGCCGGCCGAGCGTCGCCGCGACTTCGACGAGATCTATGCCAACTACGCGCGCGAGAAGGCCGCCGAACAGTCGGCGCGCTGCTCGCAATGCGGCGTGCCGTTCTGTCAGATCCATTGCCCATTGCACAACAACATCCCGGACTGGCTGAAGCTCACCGCCGAAGGCCGGATCGAGGAGGCCTACGAGCTTTCCTCGGCGACCAACAACTTCCCGGAAATCTGCGGCCGCATCTGCCCGCAGGATCGTCTGTGCGAAGGCAACTGCGTCATCGAGAAGGGCTTCGAGGCGGTCACCATCGGCTCGGTCGAGAAGTTCATCACCGACACCGCCTGGGCCCAGGGCTGGGTGAAGCCGATCCAGCCCCGGCGCGAGCGGCGCGAGAGCGTCGGCATCGTGGGCGCGGGGCCAGCCGGCCTCGCCGCCGCCGAGCAGCTCCGCCGCAAGGGCTACCAGGTCGCGATCTACGACCGCTACGACAGGGTGGGCGGCCTGCTGATCTACGGCATCCCCAACTTCAAGCTCGAGAAGGAGATCGTGCAGCGCCGCGAGAAGCTCCTGCGTGATTCGAAGGTCACTTTCCATCTCGAGTGCGAGGTCGGCCGCGACGTCTCGCTGGCCGAGCTGCGCTCCCGCCACGACGCCGTCCTGATGGCCTCGGGCGTCTACAAGGCGCGCGACATCGCCGCCCCCGGCGTCGGCCTGCCCGGCATCGCCGCGGCGCTCGACCACCTCACCGCCTCCAACCGCAGCGGGCTGGGCGACACCGTGCCCGACTTCGACTCGGGCGCGCTCGATGCCAAGGGCAAGCACGTCGTGGTGATCGGCGGCGGCGACACCGCGATGGATTGCGTGCGCACCGCCGTGCGCCAGGGTGCGAAGTCGGTGAAGTGTCTCTATCGCCGCGATCGCGCCAACATGCCGGGCTCGCAGCGCGAGGTGAAGCACGCCGAGGAGGAAGGCGTCGAGTTCGTCTGGCTCTCCGCGCCGCAGGGATTTTTGGGCAAGGAGAAAGTGAGCCACGTGCGCTCCGTGCGCATCCATCTCGGCATGCCCGACTCGACCGGCCGGCAGATGCCGCAGGAGATTCCCAACAGCCACGTCAACATCGAGGCCGACCTGGTGCTGAAGGCGCTGGGCTTCGATCCCGAGGACCTGCCAGCGATGCTGGGCACGCCCGATCTCGGCGTCACCGGCTGGGGCACGCTGAAAATCGACTGGAAGAGCATGATGACCAATCTCGACGGCGTGTTCGCCGCCGGCGACATCGTACGCGGCGCCTCGCTGGTGGTGTGGGCGGTGCGCGACGGCCGCGACGCCGCCGAGCGCATCCATTCCTGGCTGACGACCAAGGCGCTGGCCAACCAACTCGTTGCTGCGGAGTGAGACTGCGATGCTGACGCTTTACGACTTCATGGGATCGGGCAATGGCTACAAGGCCCGCCTGCTGCTGGCGCAGCTCGGCCTGCCCTACAAGCTGGTCGAGTGCGACATCCTGAAGGGCGAGACGCGCACGCCCGAGTTCCTGGCCAAGAACCCCAACGGCCGCATCCCCACGCTCGAGCTCGAGGACGGCACGCATCTGGCCGAATCAGGCGCGATCCTCTGGTATCTGGGCGAGGGCACGGCTTTCGCGCCGGCCGACCGGCTAGCGCGTGCGCAAACGCTGCAATGGATGTTCTTCGAGCAGTACAGCCACGAGCCCTACATCGCGGTGGCGCGCTTCTGGCGGCATTTCTTCGCCAAGCTGACGCCGGCGCAGGAGCTCGAGCTGCCCGGCCGGATGGAGAAGGGCTACGCAGCACTCGGCGTCATGGAGAAGCATCTCGCCCGTCATCAGTACTTCGTCGGCGAGCGCTACGGTCTCGCCGACATCGCGCTCTACGCCTACACGCATGTCGCGCCCGAGGGCAATTTCGACCTCGACCATTATCCGCACACCTGTGCCTGGCTGGCGCGCGTCGCGGCGCAGCCCGATTACGTATCGATGGACCACAAGAACTGAAAGGGAGAGAGCCATGCCGATGATCAACGTCCAGATGTTCGAGGGCCGCACCACCGAACAGCGCCGCAAACTGGCCAAGGAGCTCACCGAGGGCACCTGCCGCGCGCTCGGCTGCACGCCCGACGCGGTGCAGATCATCCTGACCGACATCAAGAAAGAGAACTGGGCCGAGGCCGGGAAGCTGATGTCTGATTAACCTACACCCGTCGCGTCGCTCTCCCCCTCCCTGCCCTCCCCCGTATGACGGGGGAGGGAGAGATCTTGCCTCCCCCGTCATACGGGGGAGGTGGCCCGAAGGGCCGGAGGGGGAAGGCCACGGGAAAGGACCACCGCCATGTCCGATCATTTCGACCCCGAGCAATACATCCGCGACCACCGCGCCGGTGTCGCGCAGCTCACCGCCGCCTACGGCTACAACCCCGCCCAGGAGATCGACTCCTGCGGCGTCGGCCTGGTCGTGGCGCTCGACGGCAAGCGCCGTCGTGACGTGGTCGCAGCCGGCATCGATGCACTGAAGGCGGTGTGGCACAGGGGCGCCGTCGATGCCGACGGCAAGACCGGCGACGGCGCCGGCATCCATGTCGAGATCCCGCAGGACTTCTTCCGCGATCACGTGCGCGATTCGAGCGGCGAGACCCCGCAGGTCGGCCGCATCGCCGTCGGCATGGTGT
>WNFC01004547.1_pt1 | contig 19087 bp, 20 predicted proteins | sample 5400541 | NCBI WGS metagenome assembly WNFC01 (sample SAMN13153342, study PRJNA577476) | soil metagenome | isolation source: 120 cm saprolite under Douglas fir tree site 2 hole 2 replicate 1 | place: USA:California | collected 2015-04-18 | reverse complement strand
GCACCATGGTCTCGCTCCAGACCTTCGAGGTGGAGCAGGTGCTGGGCCTGCCCTTCCGCTTCTTCGTGTTCAGCACGATGATCTACGATCTGCTCATCACCCGCGTGCCGCGCTACGACGCGGCCACCGCGCTGGCCGTCCTCGTCCTGGCCGCCATGCTGCCGCTCGTGCTCGGCCAGCAGTGGCTCACGCGGGGGCGCCGCTACACCACGGTCACGGGGCAGTTCCAGAACCAGCCGCATAGGCTCGGCCGCTGGCGCGCCCCCGCCTCCGCCTTCGTGCTCGCGCTGGTGCTGATCGTGCTGGGCGTGCCGGTGATGTTCGCCCTGCTCGGCACCTTCATGAGGCTCTTCGGCTTCTTCAACATCGCCAACCCGTGGACGCTCGACAACTGGAAGACGGTGCTGGGCGACGACCAGTTCCTGGGCTCTCTGCGCAACACGCTCGTGCTGGCCGTGGGCACGGCGGCGGTGACGGTCGTGGTGCACTCGCTCATCGCCTACATCGCGGTGCGGACGCGCTACGCGGGCAGGCGCCTCCTCGACTTCATCTCCTGGCTCCCCTTCACGGTGCCGGGCATCATCCTGGGGCTGGCGCTCCTGTGGCTGTTCCTGGGCGTGAACTTCCTGCGGCCGCTCTACGGGACGACGGCGCTCCTGATCATCGCCGGGGTGATCTCGGGCATGCCGCTCGGCGTGCAGGTCATCAAGAGCGGGCTCATGCAGCTCGGCGGCGAGCTGGAGGAGGCCTCGCGGATCGCGGGAGCGTCGTGGTGGACCACATACCGGCGCATCGTGCTGCGGCTGATGGCGCCCACGCTGATGGCGGTGGCCATGATCACCTTCGTGGGGGCGGCGCGCAACATCAGCAACTTCGCCCTGCTCTCCACGAGCGCCAACCGACCGCTGTCGATCCTGCAGCTCGACTACGTCGCCGAGCGCAAGTTCGAGGAGGCGGTGGTCGTCGCATGCATCATCATGCTCATCTCGCTGGCCGGGGCTCTCTTCGCGCGCCTGCTCGGGCTGCGCGGCAGCAGCGTCGGCTGAGGAGCGCCCGTGAAGCTATCCAAAAAGGTCGCGGTGGTCACCGGCACCAGCCCCAACATCGGCGGCGGCATCGCCCAGGGGCTGGCCGACGAGGGCGCCATCGTCGCGTGCGTGGACTTGGCGGCGGAGAACGCGCAGCAGTGCGCGGGCTGGATCAAGCAGCGCGGAGGCGAAGCCCTCGGTATCACGTGCGACGTGACGGACGAGGGCCAGGTGGAAGCCATGGTGGCCCGCGTTCGCGACGCCTACGGCGCCATTGACGTCCTCGTCAACAACGCCGGCGTCCTGGGCGGGTTGAGCGTGCTCGAGATGCCGCTCGACCGATGGAATCGTCAGGTCGCCGTCAACCTGACCGGAACCTTCCTCTGTACCAAGCACGTGGCTCGGCTCATGGTGGAACAGGGGCGACGCGGCAGCATCGTCGTCATCGTCTCGACGGCCGGGCACCAGGGGCAGGCCGGGAACATCGCCTACACCACGACCAAGAGCGGCCTCTTGAACTTCACCCGCGCCGCGGCCATGGACCTGGTCAAGCACGGCATCCGCGTGAACAGCCTCACCCCGACCGCGACGGACACGGCAGAAGGCATCGAGCGCGCCGTGGCCTGGGGCCGGCCCCACCCGGAGCCGCGCGGCCGCGTCCTGAACTTCGCGAAGATGCTGCCGATGGACAGGCTACCCAGCCCGCGTCACTACGCCAGCGCCTGCGTCTTCCTCGCCTCGGACGACGCGGAGATGATCACGGGCACGGATCTCCGCGTCGATGCCGGCGCCATCGCCAAGTACTGGCCCTGGATTCCGCACTCGTGAGCGGCTCGTCCCGGCCACCGCCTCACGAGCGCTTCTTCAGTGGGCGCAGGTCGATGGCGCCGGGCTCTCGTCGCGCATCCGTGCCCGCGGGGAATATCTGGGCCTTCTGGACCTTCTGGGTACCCGTGGTCGGAAGCGAGTCGACAAAGAGGACCCACCCCGGCGCCTTGTAGTAGGCGAGCCGGTCGAGGCACCACCGCACGAGGCGCTCTGCCACGGCCACGTCACGGCTGACCCCAGGCATCGTCACCACGCAAGCCATCACTTCTTCCTCGCGCAGCTCGTCGGCCACGGCGAGCACCGCGATCTGGCCGACGTCCTCGTGCGCCTGCAGCACGGCTTCGACCTCGGCGGCGGCGATGTTCTCGCCCGAGCGGCGGATGATGTTCTTCTTACGGTCCACGAAGACCAGCATGTCGTCGGGCATCCGGCGCGCGACGTCGCCGGTGTGGAACCAGCCGCCACGCCACGCCTCTTCGGTCGCCTGAGGGTTCTTGAGGTAGCCGGAAAAGAATCCGTGCCGCGGACCTTCCGCTCCGCCCCACCGGACGAGCAGCTCGCCCTCGGCTCCGCTCGGGACCTCCTGATCACGGTCGTCCGCCACGCGGGCTTCGAGGCCACCCCGCGGCCGGCCGAAAGCCCGCGTGTGGATCTGGCGCGGCTCGATGCTGTCGGCGTAGATACGTCCCGTCTCCGTCATGCCCCATACCTCGACGAGCGGGAAGCCGAAGCGCTTCTCGAAGGTCTCGTGCAGCTCAGGCTCGATACCCGCCCCGAGGCCGAACTTCACACGGTGTTGCCGCTCTTCGGGCGCGGGCGGCTGGTTCAGCAAGAGCGGCGGCATGACGCCCAGGTAGTGGATGATGGTCGCGCGGGATGCGGCCACGTCCGCCCACCAGCGCGACGGGCTGAAGCGGCCGGGCAGGACGAGGCACCCGGCGGTGAGGATCATGCACGTCGCGGATACCGCCTGGGCGTTCATGTGGAAGAGCGGCAGCGGATTGATCAGTCGCTCGCGGCCGTGCTCGAAGACGATGTGTCCGCCGAGGTCGCGATACCACGCGCCGGCGTTCAGGTAGTAGAAGTTGGTGAGGATACAGCCCTTGGGCCGGCCCGTCGTCCCCGACGTGTAGAGCAGGCTGCACTCCGTGTCGGCTCCGGGGGCAGGTTGAAGCGGTGGCGGCCCGGGTCGGGCAAGGTCACCAAGGTCGGGCGCCACTACGGGCAACAGCTTCCGACGCTCGCGCGCGACGGCCTCGAGGTCACGGGTGCGCTCGGGCAGTGACACCGCGAGATCGGCCTCGGAGTGATCCATCACATACAGCAGCTCGTCGTGCCGGTAGTCCGTATTGATCGGGACGATACCCACGCCGAGGCCGTTGAGCGCCAGGTAGTGGAAGAAGAACTCCGGCCGGTTGTCGAGGAGCAGGCCGACCCGATGTCCGTGGCCATAGCCGGCGTCGGCGTAGCGGGTCTGGCACTCGAGGACTCGCTCTCGCGTCTCCGCGTACGTCAGCTCGACGCCGTCCGGATGATAGGAGCGCCCCTGGGCGGGCGGCACGCACAGGAACGGATTGTCCGGCGCCGCCGCCGCCGTGGCCATGAACGCGGCGAATACCGTCCCTTTCTCGCTCATCCCTTCTTTGCCTGGCCGGCCTCGCGCTCGCGCAGCGCCTGGCGATTGACCTTCCCCGCTGGCGTCTTCGGCAGCTCGTCCACGACCTCGATGGCGCGGGGATACTCGTGCTGGCTCAACCGCTCGCGCACCCATCGCTGCAGCTCGGGCAGCAGCTCTGCGTCTTTCCGGCGCGCGACGACGAACGCCTTGGCGATGTGTCCCCGCAGCTCGTCGGCGGCGCCGATCACGGCCGCCTCGCGCACGTCGGGATGACTCATGAGAACGGATTCGATCTCGACCGCGCTCATCGTCCACCCGGCGGAGATGATGGCGTCGTCTGAGCGCCCCGCGTGGAAGAAATAGCCGTCCGCGTCCATGCGGCCGCGGTCCTTCACGAGGAACCACTGGCCTCGGCGCCGCACGGCGATCTCCCCCGTCGCTCCCGGAGGCAGCGGCTGGCCCTCGGCATCGACGATGCCGACCTCCCAGCCGGGGGCGGCCTTGCCGAGCGCCCCGGCGCGGACTTCGTAGCCCGTGAACCCCGGGTAGCTGACGATGATCACGCCCACTTCGGTGGACCCGTACATGCTGCGCGGCGTGACGCCGAACGTCTCCTCGACGAACCCCCACGTGCCCTGGTCCATGGGCTCCCCGGTGAACGAGAGCTTGGCGGGCCGGAACGAATAGCGCTCAGCGAGGCCTGACGCGCGCAGCAAGCGATAGACGGTGGGGGCGGCCGCCATGTTGGTGATGTCGAACGCGCTCAGCGCCTCGAAGATCATCTGGGCCTCGAACCGCCCTGCGTAGCCGCCGACGGCGATACCGAGCGCGAGCGGGGCGATGGTGCCGTGCCAGAGCCCGTGGCCCCATGCCGGCGAGGACGGGCAGAAGTACCGGTCGCCCGGGCGCAGGCCGATGCCGTACAGCGCCGCGATCATGAGCGTGACCACTGAGCGATGGGTATGCTTGACGGCCTCCGGCAGCGCGCGCGTGGTGCCCGACGTGTACTGAAACACCGCGAGGTCGTCGGCCGCCGTCGCGGGCGCGTACCCCGCCGGCAGCCCGGCGAGCGCGTCCTCGAAGGCCTCGTCCACGGCCACCACGCGAACGCCGGGAAACTCCGCCCGCCATCGCTCAGCATCGCGATCGACGAGCAAGAGCCTCGGCGAGCAGTCGCCGACGCGGAGGGCAAGCCCCTCCGGACCGAACAGGGTGAAGAGCGGCACGGCGATCGCGCCACGCCTCGCCGCCCCGAACAGCGCACCGTAGAAGGGCAGCGACGGGTCGAGCATGATGGCGACCCGCTCGCCGCGCGCCACGCCGCCGGCCTCCAGCCAATGGGCGAAACGAGAGGACCACGCGGCGAGGGCGCCAAAGGTGTGGATCTCGCGGCCGCCGTCGGCGCGCTGAATGCGCAGCGCAACGGCCTCTGGCGGGTGACGATCGACGCATTCGTGAGCGAGGTTCAGCCGCTCCGGCGTGCCGTCGACCAGCTCCCAGAGCGCCTTCCACTGGAAGGTGCGGAGCGCTGTCGGGTAGTCGTGGATCTCGAGCAGCTTGGCGCTCATCCGAGGCGGGGCAGCCCCTCGACGCTAGGACGGATCCAGCCCGACGATCTCGTTGAAGCGCCCGAAGCCGATGTAGAGCGTCGTGTGCGCGACCAGCTCGATGATCTCGGCCTCCGAGAAGTGGCTGCGCAGCTCCGCCCATTGCGCGTCGTCGACCTTCTGGTGATCGACGGCGAGCTTCTCGGCGAACCGGATGGCCACCCGCTCGCGCGCGCTCAGCAGGTCGGAGCTCTCGTCGTTGATCGCCGCGATCTTGGCTTCCGTCGCTCCCGCATGCCGGGCCCCGGCATAGCGCACGGTGAGTCAGAAGCGGCAGGCGTTGAGCCCGGCGATCTTCAGCCGCACCAGCTCGCGGAGCACCGGGTCGATCGTGCCCTCGCGGGCGAGGGTCGCGCGGTAGGCGGTCAGCGCCTTGAGCACGGCGGGGTTTCGCGCGTAGGTGCGCGTGCTCGCCGAGGTGCCGGACTGGCGCTCGGACTCCTCGCAGAGATGCCGGATCTCGTCGTCGACCTCGTGGATGCCCAGGGGCTCGATCCTCGCCATTGTCGTCTCCTCGTTCGTGGTGCGAGTGCGTGTCGATCTGACCGCTGTCGAGGATACGACAAACCGGGCAGGCGAGGCACCGGAGAATCCCGGCGATTTCGCCAGGCGATCACCGCCAGCGGAGGACCGAGCGCGGCTATGATCAGGGCGGAGATCCAAAGCGAGCGGCTCTCCTCGCGGGGTCGGCGAGCGCGCTCGGGAGTGAGCCGAAGCGGCGTTCCCGCGTGTGGAAGTGGCTGATGGCGGCGGCGAGATCGGCGGGCCCGAAGTCCGGCCACATCCGCGGCAGGAAGCAGAGCTCGGCGTACGCGCTCTCCCAGAGCAAGAAGTCGCTCAGCCGCTGCTCGCCTCCCGTGCGGATGAGAAGGTCCACGTCGGGAGCGCCCGAGCCGCCGTACGCCGCACCGAGGCGGGTGGAGAAGGCTTCGCGGTCGAGAACAACTCCCCCGCGGCCGCGTGTGAGGGCCCGCAGGATCATGTCGCGCGCCGAATAGTCGATGGCCAGGCGCACGTGCAGGCGGCGGGCGCGTGCGGTCGCCGCTTCGGCTCCCTCCGCGGCCTCGCGAAGGGCCGGGATGAGCCGGTCGCGCCGCCCGATGAGCGAGAGGCGCACACCCCGCGCCGCGAGCCCGGCGCCATGGCGCCGCAGGAACGAGCCCAGGAGCGCCAAGAGGCCGTCCACCTCCGCGCGGGGGCGTTTCCAGTTGTCGGATGAAAAGGCGAAGAGGGTGAGCGTCCCCACCCCGAGGTCTGGGGCGGCCTCGACCACGCGCCTTGCCGCGCGGACGCCGGAGCGGTGACCCGCCAAGCGAGGCAGGCCGCGAGCGGCGGCCCATCGTCCATTGCCGTCCATGACGATGGCGACATGAAGCGGCGGCGGGATGCTCGATTGCAAATTACTTTGTATCATGGAGTAACTCCTCAAAAAAAAGAGCACGCGGCGTCACCGCCCGAGCGTGCCGCGGGTGGCGCGGATCAGCGCCTCCATGTGGTTGAGGTAGCGGCCGAGCTCGCGCCGCCCGACCTGGGCCAGGCGGTACTCGGTCCGAGGCCGCCGCCCCTCGAAGGTCTTGGTGCACACGACGTACTCGGCTTCCTCGAGCTTGCGGCAGTGGGCGGAGAGGTTGCCGTCCGTGGTCTTGAGGAGCGCCTTGAGCTCGTTGAAGCTGAGCGTTCCCGCCGCCGCGAGGGCGCTGACGATGCCGAGGCGGAGGCGGTGGTGGACAAGGCTGTCCAGGGCCGTTTCGGGAGCCCGCGCGGATCGCGCGCGAGCCGCCGGCACGTGCCCCGGATCGCGGCCGTCCTGGTCCCGCCGGCGGGCGGCGCCGGCGTCAGCCACCGTAGCGCCTCGCGATCAGCACGCCGAAGACGATGTGAAGCCCGCCGAATCCGGCCGCGAGGAAAGCCGTGCCGTATGCGGGCGGCGCCAGGAGCGCCAGAGCGCCCAGGACCATGAAGGCCACGCCCATGACCGGCACCACGCGCACCGAGAAGCTGCCCCCAGCCACCACGCCTGCGCCGTAGAGGAGGAGCCAGAGGCCGGGCAGAAGCGGGTAGAGCCCCGCGCGGGCGAGTGCGGCGGTGAGGAGGGCGCCCGCCACCACGGACGGAGCGAGACCGAGAGCGAATTTCCGGGCCGGGCCCGAGAGAAGCGGAAGGCCCGCGGCGCGGCTCTTGCGCGCGGCCGCCAGCACGGCCAGCGGCGCCGAGACGACGACGAGAGCCAGCCAGACGAGAAACCAGCGGACGGCGGTCGGCTGAGCTTCGGCGGCTGCCCCCGTCACCAGGGCGAGCGCACCGATCATGGCGAGTCCCCAGCCGGAGAAGGTGGTGAAGGCGGCGGCGCCTTCCATGGTCTCGCGGATGAAGCGCAGATCCGCCAGCGCGCGGTCGTGGAGCGCCGCCGGCGGCGCGGCGGGTCGGGGCTGTGGGGTCGAGGCGGCCATGGGCTACCTCTAGTCCACCTGGCCCGATTCTGTCAAGTACTTTGTAAAATGAAGTGAATAGCCGCTCTCCTTACTTAATCGCCTGGGGATTGATCGGCGAGCCCGTGCCGCGGCTGATCACGAGCGGGGGCGCGCAGAAGAAGAACTCGTACACGCCGTCGGCGGCGCAGTCCTCGGCGAGCTCCTTCAAGTAGAAGATCTCGCCGTGCACGATTCCGATGGCCGGGATCGTGACCCAGTGCCACGGCTGGAAGACCTCCGGCCCTGTATCGTTCGGCCTGACCTCGATCCCCCAAGTGTCACTGCAGATCCCGGCGATCTGCTTGCCATGGATCCAGTCCAGGCTCTCGAAGGCCAGCCCCGGCGCGTCGCCACCCGCGTAGCCGCCCCACTCGCCCTTCTGCAGCCTGTCCTCCATCTGCCCCGTGCGGATGATCACGAAATCGGCACGTCGCACTTCGACGCCTTGCTTCGCCGCCGTCGCGTCCAGATCGGCGACGGTGATCCCGTACCCGTCCTGGAGGTACGGCACGCCCTTGTGGCGCGCCACATCGAGGAGGACGCCGCGGCCCACCATCTTGTCCGCGAACTTCTCGATGCCGTTCCGGTGCGCCCCGCGGCTGTCGACGAGGGTGGCCGGATACCCGTTCCACATCTGCTCCTCGAGGAAGACGTGGGACAGCGCGTCCCACTGCGTGGCGGCCTGGGTCGGGAGGTTGATGGCGTCGTCGGCGTAGCGCAGGCCCGGGGTGACGTCGTGCTTGCCGGCGACGGCGTCGGTGCCCGTGGCCAGCATCTGGTGCAGCGGGTTCCAGCGGCCGCCGAAGATGCCGCGCTGCGGGCCGTTCTCGTCGAGCTCGAGCCCGAGGCGGAAGACCCTGCCCTTCTTCACGAGCCGCGCCGCGTTGACGATGTCCTGGGGCGTGATGAAGTTGAGAACGCCGAGCTCGTCGTCCGGGCCCCACCTGCCCCAGTTCTTGAGCTCCTCGGCCTTCTTCAGCACGTCGTCCTTCGTCAGTTTTGGCGTCAGTTTTGGCGTCAGCTTCGGCACCGTCCCCTCCGAGGCAAAAAGAGTTTCAAGTCAAGCGGGCGGGGTCAGGTCTTGCAATCGGACATTTGGTCCAGGACACGAGCGTCGAGCCGACGCAAAGCTCGACCCGGCAAGGCGTCCATGAGTCCATGCAAGATCTGACCCCGACAAGAGCTAGGACTTCCGCGAGGTCTTCGAGAAGAACGCGCCCATCAGCGGCTTCAGCGTCTTCCCGTCGCAGCCCGGACACTTGTAGTCGCCACGCTCGCGCTCGCTGATCGTGAGCGTCAGGCCCACTTCCTTCTTGCACTTCTCGCAATAGAACTCGTAGTTCGGCATGTCTTCTCCTCCTCAGCCTACCGAGCGGCCGGTGTCGAGTCTCGCGTCAGGAAGAAGGCTACGCCTCGCGCCATGCCGGCGCTAGACGCGCCGCGCTATGGGGCCAGGTCTAGCGACCCGACAGTCATTCGCTCACAGCTTGTCCGACGGAACCTCGCCGGTGAAGCCGGGGATCATCAGCACGCAGAGCCGGTTCACGTTCGACGACGCCGTGATCACGTGGTGCAGGCCCGCCGGGAACAGCGCCATCTCGTTCTGGCCGAGGCGTTGCTCCGCGTACCGGTTGGCCGCTGGATCATAGGTCTTGAGGTCGATCCAGCCGTCGAGAACGAAATAGATCTCGTCGAACGTGGGATGGTAGTGCGCGATGGTCGGCTTGATATTGAGACAGATTGCCACGTTGAGCTTCGAGTAGTCCGACGACGACAGGATCATGTCTACCCGGCCGCACGTCGCCGTCTGGTTCTGCACGATGTCCTTGGCGAGCTTTACCAGCATGACGGGTCGGCCTCCGCATGATATCTCGCGCCGATCCTGCCACGGCGGGTGGTGGAGGTCAAACCCGCTCCTCGACGCGATGGCGAGAGGCGATCTCCCGAGGCCCGGGTGGGCTCAGCGCCCGAGTCGCGTCAGCGGCAGTCGAGGGCGACGGCGTCGAGCAGGGGACGCGCGAGGAGAGAGCGGAGCGCCACCGCCTCGCCGACCACGATGACGGCGGGCGCCTGGAGCCGCGCGGCACGGGCGGCGATGTCGCCGAGCGCCCCCACCACGGTCTCCTGCGCGTCAGTGGTGCCGCGGTGTATCACGGCGGCGGGCGTGTCGGCCCTCCGCCCGGCGGAGATCAGCCGAGCGGCAATGCGCGAGAGCGCGCCCGCGCCCATTAAGATGACGAGGGTATCCACCGCCGTCGCGAGGCGCTCCCAGTCCACGGCCGACTCCGGTTTGGCTGGATCCTCGTGGCCCGTCACCACGGCAAAGGAGGACGCGACACCGCGGTGGGTGACGGGGATCCCGGCCGCCGCGGGCACCGCGATCGCCGCGCTGACCCCGGGCACCACGTCCACCGCCACCCCCGCGCGGGCGCACGCCAGGATCTCCTCGCCGCCGCGCCCGAACACGAAGGGATCGCCACCCTTGAGGCGCACAACCAGTCGCCCGGCGTGGGCGTGGTGGATCAGGATGGCGTTGATGGCCGACTGCTCGAGGCAATGCCTGCCCGCCGACTTGCCGGCAAAGATCCGCAGCGCGTCTGCCGGCGCCTCGGCGAGAAGCTCTGAGGCCGCCAGCTGATCGTAGACGACCACCTCGGCACGGCGCAGCCATGTGAGTCCCCGGATCGTGATCAGCTCCGGGTCGCCGGGGCCGGCGCCGACCAGGACGACGCGCCCGTCAGACACCGAGCCGCTCCCTGAGCCGCGCCTGGGCTTCGGCGGTGCGTCCCGCAGCGGCGAGACTTCGGAGCTCGCCGTCGAGGGCCTGCCGCCAGCGCGCGGCGTCGAGCGAGACGCCGCCTTCACTGAGCGCGCGCCGCACGGCCGCCACCACCTCCGCCAGCGGCGCGATGTCGTCGGGCAAGAGCGCGTCCAGCTCCTCGCGCACGAGCCGGGCCATGGTTGGGCTGGCGCCGCCGGTGGACACCGCCACCCTCACGGCCCCGCGACGGAACACCGAGGGCAGGATGAAATCGCAGCGCTCGGGATCGTCGGCGCAGTTGACCCAGACGCCGCGCTCGCGGCACTCAGCGGCCACCATCGCGTTCACGGCGACATCGTCGGTGGCGACCATGACGAGGCTGAAACCCGCCGCGTCCCCCGCCGTGTACTCGCGCGGCCGCCATCGGAGCGGCGCCTCGGTCGCCAGCCGGAGGAGAGCCGGCGTGAGCCACGGGCTCACGATCGTCACGCGCGCGCCCGCCTCGACGAGCCCCGCGATCTTGCGCTCGGCGACGGCGCCGCCCCCCACCACGAGGCAGGGGCGGTCCGTGAGATCCAGCATGACGGGATACGCAAAGCCGCTCACGTCTCGGCCCCCGGTTGAGGCTCCCGCGGCGGCGCCTGGCGCTCGGGGCGCGGGAAGAAGCGGACCAGCCGCTCCAGCACCTGCGGCAGCTCGTCGCACGGCACGTCCTCCATGATGCGCGCGCCGACGCGCGGGTCGCTCCCGCCGCGGCCTCCGACGAAGACATGGACGCCGTCCACCACCTTGCCGTCCACCCTGACCTTGCACCCCTGGAGCCCGATGTCGGCGGTGTGGTGGTTGCCGCACGAGGCGGGACAGCCGGACCAGCGCACGGTGATGGGACGCGTCTTCCCGACGTGCTTCTCGAATTCCCTGGCGAGCGCCATGGCGCGCGTCTTGGTGTCGATCAGCGCCAGGTTACAGAAGTCGGTCCCGGTGCACGACACGAGGCCGCGCCGGACTTCCGACGGGTTGTACGGCAGCTCCTTGAGCAGCGGCTCCTGCGTCAGGTCGCCGAGCCGCGCGTCGGGGACGTGGGGCAGCAGCACGTCCTGCGACGGCGTGAACCTGAGCTCTCCCTGCCCGTAGCGCTCGCTGAGCCGGGCAAGCTCGTCGAGCTGATCGGCCGTGACGCGGCCCACCGGCGTCTTGAGCCCGACATAGTTGAGGAAGGCCTGGCGCTGGCGAAAGACGCCGATGTGGTCGTTGTGTGTCCCGCCGCGCGCGTCCCGGCCTGCCCGTGGCAGCGCCCGCACGAGCCGCGCCTCGAGCTCTCTCCTGAAGCGTTCCGCGCCCCACTCGCCCAGGAGAAAGGCCAGCCGCGCCTTGCTCCGCGACTCGCGGGGGCCGTGATCCCGGAAGAGAAGCGCGATAGCCGCGCAGACCTCCGCCGCTTCCTCCGGGGGCACGAAGGCGTCGAGCGGCGCGGCCACGACGGGTCCGCCGGAGCCCTGCTTGCCGCCCACGGCCACGTTGAAGCCGGGCGTTTCGACGCCATCTATCTCCGCCAGGGCAGGGGTCATCGAGATGTCCTGCGTTTCTCCGGGGGTGCAGTGCTCGCGGCAGCCCGTGATGGTCACGTTGAACTTGCGCGGCAGGTTGGTGAAGTCCTTGTTGCCGAGGAAGATCCGCTGGAACTCCCTCGCAATCGGTGCCGTGTCGAGCAGCTCCCCGGGCGTGAGCCCCGTCGCCGGGCAGCCGATGATGCCGCGGATATTGTCCATGCCCGTCTGGAGGCTCGACAGCCCCGCGGCCTCGAGGCGCGCGATGATGTCCGGCACCCGCTCCACGGTGACCCAGCGCAGCTGGAGCTGCTGGCGCGTGGTGATGTCGGCGATGGCACGTCCCGACTCGCGCGTGAGCCGGGCGAGGAGACGGACCTGCGAGGCGGTGAGCACGCCGTTGGGCATGCGGATGCGCATCATGGCGTGGCCAGGCGTCGGGCGCCGCATGAAGACGCCCACCCACTTGAGGCGCTCCTTGTCGTCGTCGCCGATGGTCTTCCACCCCTCGCGCGCGAAGCGGACGAGGTCGTCCTGGATCTCGAGCCCGTCCTTCTCGGCCTTGAGCGCCTCGATCTTGTTCACGGCCGGGATTCCGTCAGCGGCCGCAGCCGCACCGCGCAGGCCTTGAGCTCGGGCTGCCCCGACAGGGGGTCGCGCGCGGAGAGAGTCAGGTTGTTGGCGGCCTTGTAGAAGCCCCATTGCCGGCCCCAGTGGAAGGGCAGGAAGCATGTGCCCTCGCGAATCGTCTCGCCCACCCGCGCCTGGGCCACCGCCTTGCCGCGGCGCGAGGTGATCTCGACGAAGTCGCCGTCGTGGATGCCGACCTGCTGGGCGTCGCGTAGGTTGACCTCGAGGTGCGGCTCGCGGGTGCGCGCCATGAGCGCGGGCGATTTGGCCGTTCGCGTCAGCGTGTGCCAGTGGTCGCGGACGCGGCCCGTCGTCAGCGTGAGCGGATAGGCGGCGTCGGGCGGCTCGGCCGGCGGGTCGTGCTCGACAGGAACGAGCCGGGCGCGCCCGTCCGGCGTCGCGAAGACTCCATCGGAGTACAGCCGCTCGGTTCCCGGATGTGCGGGCTCCGGCACCGGCCACTGGAGCGGCCCGTCAGACTTGAGCCGCGTATGGCTGACGCCGGAGCAGTCGCACGCGGTGCCGGCGGTGAGGGCCGCGTACTCGTCGAAGATCTCGGCCGCGCTCTCGTAGGCGAAGGCGTCTTTGAAGCCGAGCTCGCGCGCCACCCGGGCGACGATGACGGCGTCGGGGAGCGCCTCGCCCGGAGGCTCCACGAGCTTCGGCAGATAGGTCATCCGCCGCTCCGAGTTGGTCATGACGCCGTCCTTCTCCGGCCACTGCGCCGCGGGGAGCAGCACGTCGGCGAAGCGTGTCGTCTCGGTCGGGTGGTAGGCGTCCTGGACGATGACGATCTCGGCCTGGCGGAGCGCCTTCTCGACGAGATCCAGGTCCGGCATCGACGCCGCGGGGTTCGTGCACAGGATCCAGACCGCGCGGACTGAGCCGTCACGCAGCCCCTCGAAGATTTCGAGCGCCGACCGGCCGGGTACGGACGCGATCCGCCCTGGAGGCACGCCCCAGTGCCGCTCGACGGCGGCGCGTTGAGCCGGGTCGCCAACGGAGCGATAGCCAGGGAGCAGATGCGCCAGGCCTCCCGTCTCGCGCCCGCCCATGGCATTCGGCTGACCCGTCAGCGAAAACGGCCCGGCGCCTGGCCTGCCGATCTGCCCGGTGGCCAGGTGCAGGTTCAGGATCGCCGCATTCTTGTCCGTGCCGATATGGCTCTGGTTGATGCCCATGCTCCAGAGCGTCATCGCCGCGCGTGCCCGGCCGAAGCGGCGCGCGGCGGTGGCGATGATCTCAGCCGAGAGCCCGGTAATGGCGGCGGCCCGCCCGGGCGGGTAGCGCGCGATCAGCGTCCGGAGCTCCGGCCAGCCGCTCGTGTGCAGAGCCACGAAGTCCTGATCGAGCGATCCTTCTCTCCACAGCACGTGGAGCATCCCGTTGAGCAGGGCGATGTCCGAGCCCGGCCGGAGCGGGAGATGCAGGTCGGCGATGTCCGCCGTCTCGGTCCATCGCGGATCGGCCACGATCACGGCAACGTCGTCGGGGGCGGCGAGCTTCCGCTTGCGTATCCGCTTCCAGGTCACGGGATGGCAATCGGCCGTGTTGGTGCCGACGAGGAAAAAGCAGTCGGCGCTTTCGATGTCGGCATAGGCGCCCGGCGGGCCGTCGGATCCGAGGGACCGGCTGTAGCCGGCCGCGGCCGACGCCATGCAGAGTCGGGAGTTCGTGTCGAAGTTGTTGGTGCCGAGGAACCCCTTGGCGAGCTTGGAGGCGACGTAGTACTCCTCGGTCAGGAGCTGCCCCGAGCCGTAGAAGGCGACCGCGTCCGGGCCGTGGGCGGTCACGATCTCCCGCAGGCGGTCGGCAACGAAGCGCACGGCCAGCTCCCACGGCACGCGGTAGGGCTCCGCGTCGCGGCGAGCGCGCACGTGAGGGTAGAGGAGCCGGTCGGGCGTGGAGAGCGCCGGAGGCAGGTGGACGGCCTTGGCGCAGACGTCGCCCCAGCTCGACGGGTGATCGGGATCGCCCTTGACGCGCCTGACCGCGCCGCCTTCGATCTGGACGAGCAGCCCACATCCCACGCCGCAGTACGGGCAAAGGGTCTTGCGCCAGCCGCCTTCAGGATTGGGCATGGGCGCGCTCTTCGAGGAAACCGACGACGGCGTCACGGACTTCGAAGTACTCGCTCGTGGCGACGATCTCCTCGCGCCGGCGCGGGCGCGGGAACGGCACGGACAGGATCTCGCCGATGGTCGCCGCCGGCCCGCTCGTCATCATCACGACGCGGTCGGCGAGCAGGAGCGCCTCGTCCACATCGTGGGTGACCATGATGACGGTCTTCCGCTCGGCTTCCCAGAGCGTCATGAGCTGGTCCTGGAGCTCCATCCGGGTCAGCGCGTCCAGCAGCGAGAAGGGTTCGTCCAGGAGGAGAAGCCTCGGCGCGAGGGCGAAAGCGCGGGCAATGCCCACCCGCTGCTGCATCCCGGCCGACAGCTCGCGCGGGTAGCGGCCCCCCTGCCCGCCGAGTCCGACCGCATCCAGGTAGGGCTCGGCCCCGGCCGCGGGCCGTCGTGGGCTGGTTGAGCCCCATGACGATGGACAGCATGGTGGACTTGCCGCATCCCGAGTGGCCCACGACGCAGACGAACTCGCCCTCGGCGACATGGAGCGTGAAGTTCCGCACGATCTCGGCCGGGCCGCCCGGTGTCGGATACGTCTTGCCGAGCTGGTCGATCTCGACGAACGCAGCCGGCATGGTCATGGCAGGTGCGTGCTCAAGCGGCGCCGCGACGGCAAGCGCGGAGAAATTCAACGATGCCCAGCCGCGCCTTCTGGTAGGCGGGCGTGAGGCTCATGTGCCTGCGGTGACGCGGGCGGTCGAGGCCGACTTCGATGACGGGACCGAGGACCGCGCCGGGGCCCGGCGTCATCGGATAGATGCGGTCGGCGAGCAGGATGGCCTCGTCAACGTCGTTGGTGACCAGGATGACCGTCGTGCGCCGCTCCCCCCAGATCCGAAGCAGCTCGTCCTGGAGCGTGGCGCGCGTGAGGGCGTCAAGGGCGCTGAAGGGCTCGTCCATGAGGAGGAGCTTCGGCCGCATGGCGAGGCCCCGCGCCACCGCCACGCGCTGGCGCATGCCGCCCGAGAGCTCGCGCGGCCGCTTCCACCGGGCGGGCGTGAGGTTCACGAGGGCGATGAATTCCTCGGTCAGCCGCTTTCGCTCGGCCGCGGGAACGCCCGCATTGACGGCATCCACGGCGAGCGCCACATTCTCGAAGACGCTGAGCCACGGCAGGAGGGAATACTGCTGGAAGACCATGCCCCGCTCGGGGCCGGGTCCCGTCACGGGCGCGTCGTCCAGCACGATGCTGCCGACCTCCGGCTTGATGAGGCCACCGATCAGCGAGACCAGCGTGGTCTTGCCGGATCCCGAGTAGCCCACGACTGCGACGAACTCGCCCTCGTCGAGCGAGAGGTCTACCCCGCCCAAGACGCGAGTCGTCCCAGCCTTGGTGGCGAAGGACTTCTCGACGCCGCGGACCTCCAGATAGGCCATTAGGCAGACTTGAATCTGGCCTCGACCAGCCCCATCAGGCGGTCGAGCACGAAGCCGATGGCGCCGATGGTGATGACGGAGAGGATGATGTGCGAGTAGACGAGGCTGTTGTACTCCTGCCAGAGGAAGCCGCCCACCCCGGGCGTCCCGGTCAGCATTTCCGCCGCGACGATGACGAGCCAGGCAAGGCCGAGTGACAGCCGGTAGCCGGTGAACACGTAGGGTAGCGAGGCGGGAATGATGATCTTGGTCATCATCTTGAACCGTGAGAGCTTGAGCACGCGGCCGACGTTCAGATAGTCCTGGCTGATACCGCGCACGCCGACCGCCGTGTTGATGACGGTCGGCCACATGGCGCAGAGCGCGATCGTGAAGATGGCCGCGGGCTCGGACTTCTGGAACACGACGAGGCCCAGCGGCAGCCACGCCAGCGGCGAGATGGGCCGGAGGAACTGGATGATGGGGTCGAAGGCCGAGTGGAAGCCGCGCGAGAGCCCGAGGAAGAAGCCGATGGGCGTGCCGATCGCGAGCGCGAGGAGGTAGCCCTTGGCCACGCGCACGAGCGAGTAGAAGGCGAGCCGGCCGATACCCTGGTTCATCTCGCCGTCCTTGAAGAAGGGCTCGAAGATGTAGCGCTTCGACTCGTTCCACGTCTTCCACGGCGACGGCAAATCGGCAGCGAGCGTCTGGCTCACCACGGTCCAGAGCACCAGCACGGACGCCAGCCCGAGGAAGGGCAGGATGAAGCGGGCCATGAAGCTGCGAGTCATGGTCTCCTCCTACCCCATGCTGTTGATGGGGAAGCTCTTGGCGTATTCCTCGGGCTTCGCGGGATCGAAGGTGACGCCGTCGAAAAGCGTCTCCTTCTTCATGTCCTCGCGCGGCGCCTCGATGCCCATCTCCTTGGCGACCTCGCGGTAGATGTCGACGCGGTGGACGCGGTCCACGATGCCCTTGTAGTCCGGCGCTTCCTTGACCATGCCCCAGCGCCGGAACTGCGCCAGCCACCACACCCCGTGCGACTTCTGCGGAAAGTTGGTGTAGCGGTCGTAGAAGGTCATGTAGTACTTGTCCTTCTCCTTGCGCCCGTCGCCGTAGTCGTAGTCGCCGAGCATCCGGCCGAGGATGATCTCCTTCGCCGCGTTGACGTACTGGGGCTGCCCGACGACCTCCGCCATGCGCGGGCGGTTCTCGAGCTTGTCGTTCCACTGGCTGGCCTCGAGGACGGCGCGCATGACGGCCTTGACCGTCTTCGGGTTCTTCGTCGCGAATTCCTCGGTGAATCCGAGGGCCTTCTCGGGATGGTCCTTCCAGATCTGCTGGGTCGTGATGGCCGTGAAGCCGATGCCGTCGGCGATCGCGCGCGCCCCCCAGGGCTCGCCGACGCAGTAGCCGTCCATCTTGCCCACCTTCATGTTGGCGACCATCTGCGCCGGCGGGATCGTGATGAGCGTGGTGTCCTTGTCGGGATTGATCCCGCCCGAGGCGAGCCAGTAGCGAATCCACATGGCGTGGGTGCCCGGCGGGTACGTCATGGCGAAGGTCAGCGGGCTGCCCTTGGCCTTGGCCTCCATGGCGACGGGCTTGAGCTGCTGCGGCGTCTTCACGCCTTTGTCGAGGAGCGCCTTGTTGAGCGTGATTGCCTGCCCGTTCCGGTTGAGGTACATCGGGATGATCATGGGTTTCACGGGCGAGCCCTGAAGTCCCATGGTCGACGCGTAGGGGATGCCGAGCAGGATGTGACTCGCCTGGTTCTCGCCGAGCGTGAGACGGTCGCGGATCACCGCCCACGACGCTTCCTTGGAGATCGTGGACTCGATGCCGTGCTTCTTGAAGAGGCCCAGCTCGTGGGCCATCACCACCGAGGAGCAGTCGGTGAGCGCGATGATCCCGAAGCGCATCTTGAGAGTCTCGGGGCCGTCGGAGGCATAGGCGCCACCCGCCCAGCGCAAGGGCAAGCCCGTGAGGAGCGTGCCCGCGGCAGTGGTCTTCAGGAACTCTCGTCGGGTCGTGCGCATGTGGTCCCCTTTCAAAAAATTAGCGCCGCTCCCTTCCGGGAGTCGGCGCCATCGCCGCATGACAGACCTGCTGCGTCGCAGGCCTCGGCCTCTCTAGAGCAACGCGCGTGCCATGGGGGTGACGCGAAGGGCGGGAGCCGTAAGGTGCTGGCGGAATAGGAGAAGAGCGGCTGGTGCCCACATCGTGGGCTGCTCACGATCCGCGCTCGCGGGCTTCGAGGTGACTACTTTGAAGTCAGTGGCTCGAAGAGGACGGAGACCACACCCTGCTCGACGGAGCGCTTCAGGATGCGCGTCCGATGCGCGAGGAGGCGAAGCATGCGGTGGTTCTCGCCGAGCACTTCGGCGCGGAAGCGCTTGAGGCCGCGCTCGGTGCCCGCGCGAACGATGTCGTCGAGCAGCACGTGGCCCAGGCCCTGCCCCTGGTAGCCATCCTGGAGGACGAAGGCGACCTCGGCCGTCGCCTCACCGTCCGCGGGCTCGTAACGTCCGACGCCGACGAGCTCGACGCCCGCCACGGTCTCGCGCTCGGCGACCAAGGCCAGACGGCGCCGGTAGTCCACGTTGGCGAAGAAATGGATCCAGTCGGTCGGGAGCTGCCGCATCACCGTGAAGAAGCGCTGGTAGGCCGTGCGCCGCGAGAGGCGTTCGTAGAGCGCGACCAAGCGCGGCTCGTCATCGGGCCGGATCGGCCGGATGCGGAGCGTCTCCCCATTCTTGAGCGTCACGTCACGCTCGAGCGCCGCCGGGTAATCCAGGGGCGCCATCATTCCTGCAGCGTGCCTGTCGACCTCGTCGAACATCACACTCTGCATCATAGCAAGATTGATGCCTTGCGTCATTCGTGAGCATACCGCCTCGTTTGCTACGTTTCCTGGGTCCTCGCAGGCGGGGGTGCGGTATTGCTCGCCAGGCACTGGTGAAAGCGGAGGCGCCTACTTGATTGCCCCGGCGGTGAGGCCGGAGACGTAGTAGTCGAGGAAGAAGACGTAGAGGATGACGATGGGCACGGAGCCCAGGATGGCGCCCGCCATGAGCTCTCCCCAGAAGTAGATGTCGCCGCGGATCAGCTC
>WNFC01009525.1_pt1 | contig 19100 bp, 13 predicted proteins | sample 5400541 | NCBI WGS metagenome assembly WNFC01 (sample SAMN13153342, study PRJNA577476) | soil metagenome | isolation source: 120 cm saprolite under Douglas fir tree site 2 hole 2 replicate 1 | place: USA:California | collected 2015-04-18 | reverse complement strand
GGCCAGACGCCTGCCGCCCGCAGACTTAAAGCTGCCTCTTCGATGAAGTGGCTCACTGGCGGCATCCACTCTTCGCGCATGGCCCAAACCAAGGCGGGTGGCCGATTGCCCAGTCCCTCGCTGAGCGGCGAGCGCGCGTCCAGCGTTTCGCTCAGGACGAGGAACCCTGGCCCTGGTGATCGATTTGTCAGGGCGACGCGCTCTTGCTGCTTGTCGAAGTCGGCATAGGCTTCAAATGCGGTTTCAGACGCGGAGCGGACCTGGTAGGCCTCCTCCATGCGGCCCTCGCGCACGATGCTTTTGATGCCCGCGCTGCCGATGGCGATCTTCGCCTCGCGCCCGGGCTGCGGGTTGACCGACGGAAGCGGAGCCGCCGGTTCCGGAAGAGCCACCTCTGGTACGGCCTGGTTGGGCTGATTGCGGCTACGCAGCCACCAGGCCAGGGCAGCGATTGCCAGCGCCGCCAGGAGCAGCCAGAGCAGCAACGTCAAAGGATCCGTGGGCATGTGCAGACCTCCCGAGGTCAATGGGGCCAAAAGGCTGTGGAGCAGGTTGCTCAGCGCCTGGCGCACGGCATCGCCCGCGCGACCCACGGCCGCGGCGGTGTCCGCCGCGGCCGTGGGTGACAGTTGGCAATCGGCTCCGATGAACCGCTGTGCGACGATGAATCCGGTGACTGGCCCGAGAACCATCCACAAGACGACCGTGCTGCGCAGCAACCAGCGTCCAAACATTGGTGTCCCCAGCAAGACTGCCGCTATGTGCCCGGACACCCCTGGAACGGGATTTAGAGAGGCCTGAACCTGGCGCACCCGGTGCCGCGAATGTATAGAGAAACGCGGCCGCGTCCAGGCTGACGCCCAGGCAGCCGTGTGACGAGGGTACACCGAGGCTGATGGCATCGAGATCCCACGTCCGCGCGTGTATGGCTTCGCCGTCCGAGAGGAAGTAACTGATCCATTGCACGCCGTGCACGTAGTACCCGGGTCCGGCCATATCCTGCACGGGCATTTGCGACCGAACGACGTGTTTGCCGCGGGTCGTTTCCCACCCTGGCCGGCCAGGTGACGTCGGGAAGAAGCCGCGCACCACCTGGCCTTCGTACGCGGTGATGATGTTCGCCGTCAGGTTGACGTCGATCCAATTGCCCGCTAAGGCGAGGCCGTCTGCAGGCGGATTCGGTGGACTATCCGCCGGGCGCGGCTGGACTGTGCTGCCGTAGACATAACCTCGTCCGTCAGCCAGATGGCCCCAGGTAATCAGCGTCGGGTAGACCTGCGTCCCAGCCACCCACTGGTCGATCTCAACGGCATCGCCAGGTTGGAGCTCCAACTGGACCTCGGCGCTGGTTGACGGCGCCGCGTGAATGCGCGCGCCAGAGTCCTTCACCATTCCGTGCCAGACCGAACGGCTTGGTGCGTCGAGCTCGTTCGCATACGCAAGTGAAAATCCGGCTGACCAGGTGCACAACGCGAGCGCTGACGCAGTGGGAACTGCGCGCAGAAAGTTTCGGCGGAGCATGTCCACCCTACGATGAGTCGCCCGGGCCGACATCCAACCGGATGTGACCAGTCCAATCTCGGACTCGGCATGGACATCTTCGGGTTATGAAGGCGCTCGTTCAGTTTTCGTTCAGGCAGACCAGCGCTTTGTCCTGGGCTGGCGCACGGCGTCAGTCGCACAGTGGGCAAATGCCTGCCGGCCGTCGGCCATGGCCGGTTCGGCAATCAAGGGCAGGAAAAAGGAGACCTAGCGTTATGAAATTGTCCCATGTGCGCAGTGGTATACGGTGGGCGGCGGCCCTCGGCCTCGCAGCAGGTCTGGCGCTGCCGTCGTTCCCCGCGGCAGCGCAACCGGGGCTGACGTCGGGCGCGACCGGCGCAACTTCAGCGGATTGCACGATCAAACTGTCGGTAGCTAATCCCAACCCGGGCGATCAGGAGATTCCCCGCTCGCTGGTGATGACCGGCACCGCCCTCGACAGTACCGCCCCAACAGGCGCCGGCATCATGCAGGTTCAGGCGTTTCTCGGCAGCCGCGACCAGGGCGGCACGCTCATTGGCACGGCGGCAGTCGGCGCCAATCCAGCTGGCCTGCCGAGCGGCTGGTCGCTGACAACCTCGATCCCGGCCAACATTAGCGGCGGTCAGTCGCTGTTCGTCTACGGCGCATCGTCCGTCTCCAACCAGGAAGCCTTCGTATCGATTCCCATCGTGGTCGGCGAAGCGCTGCCAATCAGCAGTGTGTCGGAGCAGGCCGCATCATTCTGCCCGGCAGTCGTAGCACCGACGCCGCCGACCACCGTCCCAACGCCCGCGCCGTCGGCCCCGACGATCGCGCCCGCGCCACCGGCCTCAGTGCCAGCGGCCCCAACCCCGGCGCCTGCGCCACCCGTCACCGCGCCTGCGCCACCGGTAGCTGCACCCACTCCGACGCCCGCACCGGTCGCGGCGCCCGTGCCTGCTCCGCCCCCAGCCCCGGCCGCGGTTCAGTTGGATATCAGTAGTCCCGCCGCCCCGCCACTGACCTTCAACACCAACACCCTCACGGCGCCAGTGGGGGCCGAGGTGACGACGACGTTCACCAACAACGAGGTTGGTGTTACCCACAGCTGGCACGTGTTCAACGGTCCTGACTCGAACTCAGGCACGCTTGCGGTGACGCAACTCATCACCGGGCCTGGCACCATGGACAGCGTCACCTTTACCGCGCCAGCGCAGGCGGGCAACTACTTCTTCTGGTGCGATGTTCACCCAACCATCATGACCGGCAACCTTGTCGTCAACTGAAGACGGCCAGTGACTCATGACAGATCCCGTTATTAGCCGACGAGGCCTGCTGCGCGCGGGCCTCACCACCGGCGTCGCGGCCGCTTCGTCGGCGATCCCTCTAGCGGCGGTCTACGGGCCGCCGCCAGAGGTCGCCGCGGCGGACGTCCACACGGCTCTACAGGCACAACAGTCCACACCGCCGCCAACCAAGCTGGGTGGCTTCACCTTCTTCAACACCTTTCAGGCGGAAATCGTCAACGCGGCAGCGGGCCGCATCATTCCGACCGACGCGAACGGACCGGGTGCAATCGAAGCGGGCGTGGTGTTCTTCATCGATCGGCAGCTCTCCGCGTTGTATGGCCTGACCGGACGCCGCTATGCGCATGGCCCGTACGTGACCGGCACCTCAACCCAAGGGGATCAGTCGGGTCTGGACATGCGCGATCGTTATCGAGTCGGCATTCAGGCTATGGAGAACTATGCCCAGCAGGTGTACCAGAAGGGTTTCGCGCAGCTCACAGCGGACCAGCAGGACCGCATCTTGACCGATATGCAGGCGGGCACCCCGAACACCTTCGACGGCACGTCCATCCAGGCGGCCACCACCATGCCGGCTGCCGGCGGGGGCGAGGCGCTCGCCCAAATGGCGCCTGGTGCGCCCGGAGTCGGCGCGCAAGCCTTCTTCAACCTGCTCCTGTCACACACGATCGCCGGCTTCTTTGCCGACCCGGTGTACAGCGGCAACCGCGCCATGATCGGTTGGAACCTGATCGGCTTCCCGGGCGCGCAGATGAGTTACGCGAATGACATCTTGAATTTCGGCGTGCCATTCAGCGGTGCGGCCAAGAGCCTGGCGGAATACCAGGGTCAGTTCGACACAGGGAGGTAGGGCTGTGGCAACACTTCCCAAGGTGGACGTGGTGTTCGTCGGCTTCGGTATGGTCGGCGGCATCATCGCCAGCGAGCTCAGCAAGCGGGCGACCAACTTGCAGATGGTCGGACTCGAGCGTGGGCCGTTCCGCAACACGAATCCCGACTTCTTGATGGACCACTTCGACGAGTTCCGCTACGCCGTGCAGGGCCAGATGTTCCAGGATGTGGCCCACGAAACGTGGACGTTCCGCAATGATCCGCAGGGCAGCGCGCTGCCAGTCCGCGAGCTTGGCGCATTCTTACCAGGCAACGGCGTAGGTGGCGCAGCGGTGCACTGGAACGGGATGGCGTGGCGCTTTCTGGATTACTTCTTCGAGTACCGCAGCCATCTCGAGCGGCGCTACGGCCAGGGTTTCTTGCCCGATAATTCCACCATTCAGGACTGGGGCATTACCTACGCCGAGCTCGAGCCCTACTACACCCAGTGGGACAAGACGTTTGGCATCGCCGGCAAGGCGGGCAACATCCAGGGCGTCATTCAGCCGGGCGGCAACCCCTTCGAGGGGCCGCGTTCCGAGGAATACCCGCAGCCGCCCAACAAGATCGCGTACGGCCCGACATTGTTCAAGCAGGCGGCCGACCAGCTTGGCTTCAAGACGTATCCGTACCCGACGGCGAACAGCCCGGGGGTCTATACCAATCCCGACGGCCAGGTGCTCGCGCCGTGTAACTACTGCGGCTTCTGTGAGCGCTTCGGGTGCCACGTCGGCGCCAAGGCAAGCCCGGTTACCACCGTCATTCCGACGGCGCTGGCCAGCGGCCGGGTCGAAATCCGCGAATATGCGAATGTCTTCCGCATCAATACGAGCGGTGGTCGAGCAACCAGCGTGTCGTACTTCGACGCGACGGGCGAGGAACAAGAACAGCCCGCTGACCTGGTGGTCCTAGGCGCATTTACGCTGAGCAACACCCGTTTGTTGCTGCTCTCAGGGATTGGCCAGCCGTATGATCCCCAGGCGAATACAGGTGTAGTCGGTCGCAACTTCACGTATCAGGTCGTGGCTGGCAGCGCGACCGGTTGGTACAGCGACCGGATTGTCAATCGCTTCATGGGCTCTGGCGCTAATGGCTACTGCATTGACGAGTTCAACAGCGACAACTTCGATCATTCCGGGCTGGGGTTTTTCGGTGGCGGTCTGATCTCGGCGAACAACGCCGGCGCCCGCCCGATCCAGAGCTTTGGACCGCTACCACCGGGTACGCCGACCTGGGGCAGTGGCTTCAAGGCGGCGCTGAAGCAGCACTACAACCGCAGCGTGTCGTTCGGGCTGCAGGGCGAATCCCCGGCCTACCGCCAGAACTACATGGACCTGGACCCCACGTACGCGGATGATTGGGGGAATCCGCTCCTACGCATCACGTTCAATTTCACCGACAACGAGCGGATGTTCGTCAAATACATTGCCGACAACGCCCTGGCGCCGATCGTCGGCCAGATGAATCCAGCCATTCAACAGGTCAGCGGCGCGCTCGGCAATTTCAATATCGTTCCGTATCAGACGACGCACGTGTGTGGCGGAACCATCATGGGTGACGATCCCAGAACCTCCGTCGTGAATAAGTTCGGCCAGGTGTGGGGCATGCCCAACCTGTTTGTCATTGGCGCGAGCAACTTCCCTCAGAATGCCGGCTTGAACCCGACCGGTACGGTGGGGGCGCTGGCATACCACGCGGTCGACGCCATGGTGACCAGCTATTTGCCCAGCCCCGGCATGCTGGCGTGAAAGTCGCACGGTGCCGCGCACGCGGTATTATGCGCACCTTCGCTCTATCAGGCAGCGTAGAGGAGGGCTCACGACATGACCGCACGCCACAGGTTGGGGGCGGTGCTGGTCTGCCTGGTGCTGCTCGCCGCTGCCTGCCGCCTGGCGCCGCGGCCTCCGCCGACGACAGCTCCGTTCAATGCGGTCCAAGAAGCGCTGGCTGATACGCGCGGCCCGAACGGTGAGCTGCCTACCGCCTCGAGCACCCTCACGCTGACCGATGCCGAGGCCGCCAGGGTCCGCGCCGGCCGCTATACCGCGGCGTTCGCATGGCACACTTCGTCGGACTTCACCACCGCCGTGCAGGACGGTGCGCAGGACGAGTTCGCCCGCCTGGGTGTCGACGTGGTCGCGAGGACTGACGCCGCCTTCAGCGCCGCCAAACAGAAGAGTGACGTCGAAACCATGCTGGCGCGGAAGCCCAGCGTCATCATCTCGTTGCCGATCGACCCGACGATCTCGGCCGAGTCGTTCCGACCTGCCGAGCAGGCCGGGGCCAAGCTCGTATTCCTGTCGAGTGTGCCGAACGGCTACAAGCAGGGCATCGACTTCGTGTGCACGGTTACCGACGACCTGTTTCAGATGGGCAAACAGGCGGCGGACGTGTTGGCCATGTCGATCGGCGGCCGCGGCACGGTTGGCTGGATGTTCCACGACGCGACGAACTACGTGACCAACCAGCGTGATACCGCCTTCAAGACCACGATCCAGAAGGATTACCCCAACATCCAGCTCGTAGCCCAGGGTATCGCCGATCCCGCCAGCGCCGAAGCGGCCGCGACCGCCATGCTGACGCAGCACCCGGATCTGGACGGCATCTACGTGACCTGGGCTGAGCCGGCCGAGCAGGTGCTGGCTGCGTTGCGCACCGCTGGGAATACCCGGACCAAGCTCGTGACCCTTGATCTCTCCGAGCCGATCGCGCTGGACATGGTGTCAGGTGGCAACGTCGTCGGGATTGTGGCCGATCGAGCATACGAGCTCGGGCGCGCGATGGCGGTGGCCGCCGCGTACGGGCTCCTCGGCAGGCCTGCGCCGCCGTTCGTCATCGTGCCCGCGCTGACGATTACCCGCGACTCGGTTGTCCAGGGCTGGCAGGAGTCGCTACACCAAAATCCACCGGCCTCGATCGTCAAAGCCGGGCGATGAACCCACGTCAGTACGTCGTGTACGTGGGATTCCTCGTGCTCATGGTGGCCTTTTCGATCACCTTGCGTGACGCGGGGTTCCTCACTGCAGCCAACCTGATCACTATTGTCCAGCAAACCGCGCCGATCACCGTCATGGCAGTCGGCATGGTGTTGGTCTTGACCGCCGGCCAGATCGACCTGTCGATTGGCGCGATCGTCGCGCTGGCGGCGCTCGTCGCCGGGATCCTGCTCCGGGAGTACGAAAACACGCTGCTGGGGGTGGTCGGCGGCCTGGCTGTTGGCGCGCTGATCGGGCTGTTCAACGGGCTGTTCACGACGTTTGCCCGGGTCCCGTCGTTCCTGGTCACCCTGGCCAGCATGGGCGTGGTTTCCGGCCTGGCGCGGACGGTCACGAACCTGCAGGCGATCCCGATCGTCGATCGCAACTTCAATACGATCTTCGGCTCGGGTTCGATCGCCGGCATCTCGACCGCGGTGGTCTGGAGCGCGGCCGCGGTCGTCGTCGGGCACTTTGTCCTGCGCGACACTCGTTTCGGTGCGCATCTCCTTACCGTGGGCGACAGCGCCATCGCGGCGCGTGTGGCCGGTATTCGTGTCGAGCGCGTCAAAGTTGCCACCCTGGTCATCAGTGGCGTCTGCGCCGCGATGGCCGGGCTGCTGTACGCCGGCCGGTTGCACGGCGCCACGTACACCCTGGGCGACTCCGACCTGATGACGGTCATCGCCGCGGTCATCGTCAGCGGGACACGGCTGTTCGGCGGGTCCGGCACAGTTGTCGGTGCGCTGGTCGGCTCACTGATCATGGGCGTCCTGAACAACGGGTTGATCCTGGCCGGATTGACCGTGTCGGAGCAGTTGATTGCCCGCGGTCTGATCATCCTGATCTCGGTTGCCTTGACCCTGCGCGAGGAACGGCTTTGAGCGCGAGCACGGCGGGCCTCCCGGTGCTGCACCTGGACCATGTGCGCAAGGAGTTCGGCGGGATTGTTGCAGTTCAGGACTTTCGCCTGGCGGTATGGCCAGGCGAGATCGTGGCGCTGGTCGGCGATAACGGTGCTGGCAAGTCCACCGTCGTCAAAATTGTCGCCGGTGTGCACCGCCCGACCTCCGGATCGATCGAGCTGCGTGGTCAAGAGGTCCACTTCAACGATGCTGGCGCGGCGCGCCGCCATGGGGTGGAGGTGGTGTACCAGGATCTGGCACTCGCCGAGAGGCAGCCGGTGTACATGAACATGTTCCTCGGCCGCGAACGGGTAAGTGGTCCGCTGGGCTGGCTCGACAAGCGGCGCATGGTGAACGAGACGCAGCTTCTGCTGAGTGAGCTGGACGTGCGCATCCCGTCCGCACGCATGCTGATCCGCGATCTCTCGGGCGGTCAGCGCCAGGCTGTGGCGATCGCGCGGGCGACCAACTGGGCCACCTCGGTGATCCTGATGGATGAACCGACGGCGGCGCTTGGCGTCGGCGAGACCGCCCGCGTCGAGCAGCTCATTCTGCAGCTACGCAGCCGCGGTCGCGCTATCCTGCTGGTCAGTCATAGCCTCGACCAGGTCTTTCGCGTCGCGGACCGGATTGCCGTCTTGCGTCGCGGCGTCCAGATTGGCGTCCAAGCCACCCAGCAGACCAGCCACAACCAGATCGTGTCGATGATTACCGGCCTTGATACTGCCTGATAGACTCGCGCGGGGAGCCTCTAGGTGCGATGTCTATCAGTCAGCATCAAGTGCCTGATAGACTCGCGCGGGGAGCCTCTAGGCGCGATGTCTATCAGTCAGCCTGCTGATCGCGCCGCGGATTCCTTTCGGGGGTTGCTCCTCCGTCACCGCGGCCGCACCCGCCTGACGCAGCGCGACCTCGCCGCACGGATGGGCGTCCACCGCCGCTCGATCCAGGACTGGGAGGCCGGGGTCACCTACCCGAATGCCGCGCGGCTGCGGGCGCTCGTCACGGCGTTCCTGGAGGCCGGCGGCCTGACCATCGGACGCGAAGCCGACGAGGCGGAGGAGCTCTGGGCCGCGGCGCTGCGCGACGCGCCGCGGATGCACACACCCTTCGATCCAGTCTGGTTTGCCGAGCACTCGACCCGGCTGACGTCGGCCGCGGACGAGCCGCCAGCCCCGCCCGAGCGCGCGCGCTTGGACGCCCCGCCGGCATCCACTGGACCGCTAGCGCCGCGCCACGATTGGGGCGAAGCACCCGACGTCTTCAGCTTTCTCGGACGCACGCAGGAACTGGCCACGTTGCAGCAGTCGATGGCGCACGACCGTTGTCGCCTCGTCGTCGTGTTGGGTATGGGCGGCATCGGTAAGACGACGTTGGCGGCGCGGCTGGCCCAGGAGGTGGCGCCCGCCTTCGAGCGGCTCTACTGGCGCAGCATGCGCAATGCGCCCCTACTCGAGGAATGGGTTGCGGGGGCAATCAGCTTTTTGTCCGATCAGCAGGTCATGCCACCCAGCGGCGACGCGGCGCGGGTTGCGACGTTGCTGCAGCTGCTGCGGGAGCGGCGCTGCCTGGTGATTCTGGACAACATGGAGACACTGCTGGAGCCGGGCCGGTCCGACGGGAGCTACCGCGACGGCTATGGCGCATATGGCACGCTGCTCCAGGCCGTCGCCGAGCGCGCGCATCAGAGCTGCCTGATCGTCACCAGTCGCGAGGCGCCACCTGAGCTGGCGATCGTCGGTGGCGGACAGCCAGTGTATGTGCTGGAGCTTTCGGGCCTGGGGCTACGCGAGGGGCGAGCCTTGCTGGCGCACAAGGAGCTCTCTGGCGATGAGCGGGACTGGGCCAATCTGGTGGCCCGATTCGGAGGCAATGGTCTGGCACTTCAGGTGGTGGGCGAAAGCATCCGCCAGGTGTTCGGCGGCGACATTGGCGCCTACTTCGAGGAGGCCGGCTCGGGCACGGTGTTTGGCGGCATCAAGCGGCTGCTCGACGAGCAAGTCGCACGCGGCTCGGCGCTCGAGCAGCACATGCTGGTCCGCCTGAGCATCGAGCGCGAGCCGGTCACCCTGGCCGGGTTGCTGACCGATACTGGGGCGCACCATACCCGCGGAGCGGCGCTGGAAGCGATCGAGGCCCTGCGCCGCCGGTCACTGTTGGAACGCACCCAGCCCGGCGCGGCATTCACGCTGCAGTCCGTCGTTCTCGAACACGTTACGGATTGGCTGGTGGCGCAGGTCTCGAGTGAGGTGGCGCGCGGCCAGCCCGTCCAGCTGGCGCGCCACGCGCTGGTCAAGGCCACAGCCAAAGACTACCTCCGCCGGACGCAGGAGCACCTCATCGGCGAGCCCGTCCTACAGGAGTTGACCGGCGAGCGTGATCCCGGCCAGGTGGAGCGCCTGTTGCTGAACCTGCTGGATGGTTGGCGTCATCGGGATCCGGCGGAGCAGGGCTACGGGCCAGGCAATGCCATCAACCTGCTGCGGCTGCTGCGCGCGGACCTGCGCGGGCTGGACTTTTCAGGCCTCTTCATTCGGCAGGCCTATCTGCAGGAGGTCGAGGCGCAGGACGCAAGTCTGGCTGGTGCCCACCTCGCGGACACGGTGCTGGGCGGTGCGTTCGACGCGGTCAACTGCGTCGCGGTCAGTGCCGATGGCGCGCTGGTCGCGGCCGGCACGCTGGGTGGCGACGTGCGCGTGTGGCAGGTCGCCGATCGCATGGCGCTGGTGTCCGTGCATGGGCACACCGGGTCGGTCGGCGGTGTGGCGCTCTCGGCGGACGGGCGGACGCTCGCCAGCGGTGGCTTCGATGGCACCGTGCGGCTAGCGCATGCCCAGACTGGCCGGCCCGTGGCCACGCTGTTGGGCCACACCGGCGGCGTCTTTGACGTGGACCTCAGCGCGGACGGACAGACCGTCGCGAGTTGTGGCGACGACGGAACGGTGCGGTTGTGGAATGCAGTGGACGGACGGCCACAAGCTAGCCTGCACGGGCACACCGGTGGGGTCTACAGTGTGGCGCTCAGCGCTGATGGTCGGACGATCGCCAGTGGCGGCCTCGATGGGACGCTGCGGTTGTGGGACGCCACCGGCCACCGGCCGCCGACGATTCTGGACGGTCCGCCCGGTGGGGTCGTTCGAGTCGCGCTCAGCGCCGACGGGCGGACCGTCGCTGGCTGCGGACTCGACGGAACGGTCCAGGTCTGGACCGCGGACGGTAGCCGGCCGCTGGCCGTGCTACATGGCCACTCCGGCGGCGTGTATAGCGTGGCGCTCAGCGCCGATGGAGGCATTGTCGCCAGCGGCGGCTTTGACGGCACTGTGCGGTTGTGGGAGACAGGTACCCAACGTGCGTTGGCCACACTGCTGACGAAGACGGGTGCGGTCTACGGCGTGGCGCTCAGCCCCGACGGGCGCACAGTTGCCAGTGGCAGCCTGGACGGGACGGTCAACCTCTGGGAAGTAGACGGCGGTCGACCACTTGCCACGCTGCAGGGCTATAGCAGCGGGATCTGGGGTGTCGGGGTTAGCGCGGACGGGCGTACGCTGGCCAGTGGCAGCTTCGACGGGACGGTGCGCTTGTGGGCCACCGATAGCGGACGCCTGCTTGCCACCATGCGCGGCCACCGCGGCGTGTACGGCGTAGCGCTGAGCGCCGACGGCCGGGTCGTTGCCAGCGGCGGCACCGACGGGACGGTGCGCTTGTGGGAATCGCCGAGCGGGCGATCCCTGGCCATCCTCGAGGGCCACGTCGGCGGAGTCATCGACGTGGTGGTCAGGGGTGACGGGCGGTTGGTTGCCAGCGCTGGCAACGATGGCATTGTGCGGATGTGGGAGACAAGCACCGGGCGTTTGCTGACAGCGCTGCAAGTAAGCACCGGCGCCGTCTACGGCGTGGCGCTGGGCGCAGATGGACAGTTGCTGGCCACAGGTGGCGTTGATGGCATGGTGCGACTGTTCGACACGGCGAGCCTACAGCCGCGGGTGACTCTGGCGGGTCACACCGGGGCCGTTTATGGCGTTTCGCTCAGCGCCGACGGGCGGATCGTCGCCAGCTGCGGCTTCGACGGGACGGTGCGGCTGTGGCAATCTCGGAGCGGTCGACCGCTGGCCACCCTGGAGGGTCATACCGGCGCGGTCTACAGCGTGGCCCTCAGCCCCGACAGTCGGACCGTGGCCAGCTGCGGGTTCGATGGGACGGTGCGGCTGTGGCAAGCTCGCGGCGGGCGACCGCTGGCCACGCTCGCGGGCCATAGCGGTGCGGTCCGGGGCATGGCCTTTGGCGCCGGCGGACGGACGGTTGCCAGTGGCAGTCTGGATGGAACGATCAAGCTCTGGGATACCGCGACCTTTGCCCTCCAGCGGACACTGCGACCAGATCGGCGCTATGCGCGGATGGATATCACCGGCTTGACGGGCGTCGACGAGTCGCAGCGGACGGTGCTGCTGGCGTTGGGCGCAATCGAGCACAACGCGTAGGTGCGCTGGGTATCGCGCTATTCAGGCGGTGTTCAGGACTGCCCGGATCAGATGTCATGCGGGCGACAGGACAACATGGTCATCTGGTGGTGACACATTGGTCCTACATCATCGTCTGGGCCGCCATCTGGCGCGCGAGGGAGCGCCGAACGGCCGATTGACGTCGACGACCTGAGGCCGCCACGCTCAAGCCGCGCCACATGGCGAACTCGTACATCCTTGTGGCGTAGAACGGCAGACGGACAAATGCTCAGGCACATGACAGCACTCGAATTCGATCCTGGACATATGAAGGAGGCGCTCGAAGGCTCGAGAAGCGCATGGCATACGCGGTCATTGCTCGGCAAGGCAATTACCACAGGCCAGGTCGCGGCGTTTCTCGTCGAGGGCGGGACCGTTGCCGGCGGTGCTTCCAGCGGTGCACTGGTCGTGATGGCCGATTCCCGCCGCGAGCTCAAAGTGGTGCATGCGGCTGGCGCGCTCGCCCCACCCACGCGTATAGACCGCACGTTTCCACTGACGGCGTCGTTCCCACTGGTCGATGCGGTACGGCTCAGACAGGAGCTTTGGATATCGAGTCCAGGAGAGCTTGAGGCGCGCTACCCCACTCTTTCGCCGGAGCCCGGTGCGTGCTCGTGGGCGGTGCTGCCGCTGCTCGTAGACAGTCTTGTCCTCGGCGCGATCGGCTGGAGCTTTCCTGGGCTCGGCTTCACCGCGGCCCAGCGCAGCGGCCTGCGCAGTCTCGCCCGAGCCGGCGGCGAAGCGCTGTACCGCGCCGGAGTCTTCGACGCCGAACGGCGCGCTCGGGCGGATGCGGAAATCGCCCGGTACGACCTCGCGGGGCAGGTTGCGACGCTCGAGGAAGAGCGAGCCGTACTCACAAACACCAATTCGAGGCGCGATGCTGAGGCCGATTGGTCTGCGCGCCGCGACGCTTTGATTGGCGACGTCAACGCGTTGCTGGACTCGACGATCGACCCCGTGCCTGCCCTGGAAGGGGTCGCGCGCCTTAGCGTGCCCCTGCTGGGAGACTGGTGTGCAATCGATGTCCTGACTGAGGACGGTCAACCTCAGCGCGTGACGGAGGTGCACGTCGACCCCGCGAAAGAGAGCGCGTTGCGGTCTGGCCGGCCCGCGTGGGGCTCGTTCGGCCGTCGACTTCCGCGTTCACTGCGCGAAGGAAAGGTGATTCACCTGACTGGCTTGAAGGAGCGCACGCGCGGGTTGGGCAGCCTCAGCATCCGCCACGTGCGTTTGCTCGAGCAGGCTGGGCTGAATCGCCTGGTCGTCGTGCCACTGAGCGTGCGCGGACAGACCGTCGGCGCGCTGTCATTCGGTGCGGAGGATGCGGAGCGGGGCTTCAGCGAAACGGAGCTGGCGTTGGCATATCGGCTTGGGCGCCGGTGCGCCGCGGCAATCGACTACTCCCGCGTGTACGCGTTGGCGCAGCAGGCGATGCAGGATCGCGAAGACTTCGTCGCGGCAACGTCGCACGAGCTGCGGACTCCGCTCAGCCACATCAAAGGATTTGTGAGCACACTGCGGACGAAGCACATGGAGTGGGACGCCGAGACGCGCGACGATTTCCTGGCTGAGATCGAACGCGAAGCGGATCGACTGGCGCGCCTGGTGGAAAATCTGCTCGACATGTCGCGCATCGACTCCGGAGGACTCGACCCGGCAGCCAGGAGCGCCGTCGCGCCAGCGGCGTTGGTCGTAGCTGGCGTCGATCGTGTCGGCGGGTCGCTGGGCGATCACGGGCTCGACATTCAGCTGGCGGAGGACCTTCCGGCCGTGTGGGCGGATGCGTCCCAGGTGGAGCGGGTCATTGCCAACCTGTTGGACAACGCCGCCAAGTATTCGCCGCCCGGCCAACCGATCAGCATCATCGGCCGACTCATCGGCGACATGGTGGGTGTGCGGATAGAGGACCGCGGTCTGGGGATTCCGCCCGAGCACGTCGAGCGGGTCTTCGAGCCGTTCTTCCGCGAGCCGACCGCCGGCTACCCGGCCAAACCGGGGACAGGGCTGGGGTTGGCGATCTGCCGCAGCATCGTCCGCGCGCAACAAGGGCGGATCTGGGCCGAGCAACGCGTTGGCGGCGGGGCGGCGTTCGTGTTCACGCTGCCCATCGCCGTGAACTCTTTGAAAGGGTAAGTCTGGCCATATGGGTACAACAATTCTCGTCGCCGACGACGAGGCCTCGATGCGCAAGTACATTTCCAGCAACCTGAAGGTCCGTGGGTACGACGTGATCGTCGCCGCCGACGGACTAGAAGCGCTCAAGCTGGCGGGTGAGCATCCGCTCGATCTGGTCTTATTGGATATTGGCATGCCGGGGCCGGATGGCACGCAGGTGCTCGCGGCGCTGCGCCGCGAGTCGCGCGTGCCTGTGATCATGGTGTCCGCGCGCGGGCGGGAGCAAGACAAGGTCCAGGCGCTCGACCTCGGGGCGGACGATTATTTGACGAAACCATTTGGGGTCGACGAGTTGATGGCACGCGTGCGGGTGAGCCTACGCCGCGCCGGCTCACTGCTGGACAGCTCGCTCGAGACGTATCGGCATCGGGAGCTGGAGGTAGATTTCTCCGCCCGTCAGGTACGCGTGAGCGGTCGCACCATCTCGATGACGCCCAAGCAGTACGCGGTGCTGGCGTACTTGGCCCGCAATGCTGGCAAAGTGCTGACGCATCGCCAGATACTGCAGACGGTGTGGGGCGGCGAGTACGGGGACGAAATTGACTATGTGTGGACGTACGTCCGCCGCATTCGCCGGCGGATCGAGCCCGAGCCGGCACAACCGCGCTTCCTGTTCACCGAGCCTGGGGTTGGCTACCGCATGCCAGGCTGACCAGGCCCCGCGCGCTCAACACTACATAGGCATGCGAACTGTCACGGTCGTTCCGTGGCCCTCGTCGCTCTGCACTGATACGCGACCGTCGTGCATCTTGACGGTCTGCCACACGCTCGCTAGACCAAGCCCGGTGCCGGTGATGGCCGCCACGTTGCTGCCGCGGCGGTACGGCGCGAATACAAACGGCAGGTCCGGCGCCGGAATGCCGACGCCCTGATCGGCCACGCGCAGGACAGTCCAACGTCCATCGGCGTCTTCTTCACACGCCAGGCTGACCTGCACGGTGCTGCCCGGCGGGCTGTACTTGATGGCATTGTTGAGGAGGTTCCCCAGCATCCGCTCGATGCGGTCCGCATCCCACGCGCCGGTCAATGTCGCCAGCGTTCTGTTCAGACGAATCGTGTGATGTCTGGCCAGCAGTTGATGTTCGGCCACAGAGCGCCGGACCAGATCTACCAGGTCCACCGTCCGTACGCGAGTCGATTGCTTATGGCGAGGGTGAGTGGTCTGGAGCAGGTCGGTCAGGGCCGACTCAATGCGATTGGACGCTGCGTCTATTGCTTCGAGCCGGGCGCGCAGCTCGGAGCGGGTTTGCGGATCGGCAATACCGTGCTCGAAACGGCGCATCTGGCGGGCCGTCCCCTTGATGTACGTGAGCGGCGACATCAGGTCGTGCACCGTTGTCGCGAGCGTTTCCTGGTTATCCTCAATGACTCCCTGGCACGCGCGGTACATCAAAGCGGCTTCGAGTGCGAGTGAGAAACGGCTAACCACGTCCTCCGCCAGGTCTAGCTGCCGGACGCCGTACTGTCGCGGACGAGCGGACAGAAAAACAGCCACCGCTTGCGTGCGCTGACGCTCTCGATCTACGACGGGTACCAGGAGCGCCGTCTTGAGACCCAGCTCGCGGAGAATAGGACTGGGTGAGCCGGTGTTGCCGAGCATATCAGCGGTTGTCACCTGTGACAGCACTGCTGCTTGGCGGCTCTGAGCAACATTGAGCACGCGCTCCCAGGCCGGGCCAACGCCGACGGCCAGACTCCGAAAATCGGTGGACTGGACTTGACCCTGGGGATTCAGGTGACGCTCTGTCACACCAATGACGCTTCGATCGTCAGCCAGCAAGCAGACCAGGCACGCCGTACCCAACGCTGGAACGCTCAGCTCGGCCATCCGTTGCATGGTTTCCTGGAGGTCAAGCGAGGCTCCAAAAGCCCGGCTGACGTCGGACAGAAACCTCGCCCGCGAGGCAGAGCAGCGCCTGGCGCTGTGGTTTTGCGCGAATGGTTTCGACGCCCTCGCTGTTGGCATGCGGATTAGAGGTTGAACAGCGGCCGTTTGCACATGCATAGTGCGGATTCCTCCCTGAGGGCAACGCGGGATAGCCGTGATCAGGAAACTGCCTTTCGACGGGACGAATCCTGACTGCTCACCGGACCCGCCTGGACACCCCCTGAACGGTGACGAGCGCTTGCTGGAAGTCGGGCGCGTTCAGGCCGCGTACAGGCTGCGTACAGGGCCGCGCGGCGCAGGGACTAGCTGCGGACAGGCCCAGCCTCCTACCTTGCCCAGCAAGCCCTGATGGAGGTCACGTACGGCGCATGTTGATGACCGAATCGGTAGATTGGCGCCCGCTTTCACCCCCCGTACCGCAACACAGGCATCGACGTGATTGGGTACGTGTCAACGTGAACTGCCTGATGTGCGGTCGACTGCTCGGCCACCTGCTCGGCACCACCCGGTCCGGGGCGAACGGAAACCGAACGGCCGGCCAGCCAATTGCGTATGTCGCGTATCGGTCGCTCGATTCCGACGGCCATGTCGTTCGGTTCACGCCGGCCTTGCGTTTTCGCTGCTCGACGTGCGGCGGGGCAGGGGCGCTCGACGAGCTCGATGTCTTCTCGACCTATGACGAGAAGCCAGCCGATGCCTCGTTGTGAGCACAAGTCCGCCGAGTTTTGTGTCTTGCCGCCAAGTGGCGGGGCGACGGTCCGCCACTTGGCAGGTTGTTCCGCCCTCTGACTCGGGCCTAGAATGGCGGCCGAAAACACTCCAACCATGTCGATTGCCGCCATTCTAGGCCCGACAATCAAACGGAGTTCGGCCGCTGCAACGGTGTCGCATATCACTTTTCGGCCGAACTCCTAGCGTGAACTGGCCAAGGTTGGCGGGAAGGCTCGCAATGGATAGATTCGACACTGACTCACGACGAACCGCGTTAGTGGTGGACTACAACTCGTGGGACCGGGCGTTCGTAACGCGAGTACTCGACGGCCAGGGCTACGAGGTATTGGGTGCCTCAAATGGCGCCAGCGGGCTCCGACTCGCACGGCAGCAGGCGTGTGACGTCATTCTTCTGGACCTCGTCTTGCCGGAAATACCAGGCGCGGAGTTCGTCCATGAGCTGAGGGCGACGGAGATCACGCGTGAGATACCGGTCATCGTGCTGGGATCGACTCCCGAAGGATTGGAGTGCTCGACACAGGGCTGTGTGCCCAAGCCCCTCGACGAGCTCCGTGTGTTGAGTGAGGTTGTCCGGGTTCTAGATCATCCGCGCGAATCCTCGAGCGACCGCGCCGGTCGTCCCCTCGTGTTGGTCGCCAGTGAGAATACGGGTGTCGCCGCTGGCCTGGTCGACTACGTGCGCAGCAGTGGTTCGGTGGCATGTGTCGCGCGCAGCGAGCGAGGCTGCCTGCGCGTTGCAACAGCGGTGGGACCAGATGTCGTGCTCCTTGACGCCAGCCTACCGTCACGACTGGAAGGTTTGCTGCGTGCGCATCCCGTGTCAGGGTCGGCGAGCATCGTGCGGGTGTCGGAACATCTGACGAATCTCTGGTCACACCAGCGCGCCTAAAACGACTCAAAACCTCCCAGCGCCAGTCCGACGCGTGACCGCGACTAGACCGGCGCGTTACGCGTGCAGATCATATTGGCGGGGTTGTATAGAGCCAACACCAGGGTCGAGCGTTCTGCTCGACCAGAGCCCGGCCCAAGGCTATCGCCAGCCGGACGTGGCCTGTACCGAAAGTGAGCGAGGCATATGGTTAAGGCGATCTGGCAGGGTACCGACGATGAGTTGGCGCGACTCCACGGGGCCATTGCGCACTACTGCGATTGCGTTCCAGCCATGCTCGGTCTACCGGTGCAGACGTGCCCTGCGCACGCCATGCTCGATGAGCAGAGCGCCCTGGATCATTTGCTGTACGTGCTGCGCGTGCGGGGTTTGTTCGTGCGGCGCGAATTCTACGCAACGGCGGTGAGGTCTACCTAGAGACCGCCGCGGCGGCATGCGGCTGAGTGGCAGGGCGATGGTGAACCGCGCCCCGCCACCGGGGCGAGCGTCGGCCCAGATGCGCCCACCATGGGCGCTGACGATCGATAGGCAGATGGCCAGGCCCAGACCGCTACCTCCCTGGCCCGAGTCCCGGGCGCCCGGACTACGAAAAAATCCACGGAAGATCTGCGCGCGATCGCGCATGGAGATGCCTGGCCCGTCGTCTTCGACGCGCAGCACGAGCCAGCTGTCCTCTGCCTGCGCGGCCAGTCGAATGCGGGTCTCGCGCGGCGTGTACTTGAGCGCGTTGTGGAGCAGGTTGGCGATCACCCGTTCGATAGCTGGGCCGTCGACTTCGACCACCGGCAGGTCAGCCGGCACGTCGACGACAAGAGATCGTCCGTCCAGGAGCCCGCGTACGCGGTCAACACCACCTGCAACCAGGGCCTGCGGTTCGCAGGCTAAGCGCCGTGGCCGGACGCGCCGATTGGGCGGGTTCGAATGCTTCAGGAGCTCGTCGACCAGCTGGGTCAGGCGGTCCGTTTCACGCTCGATCTGGGCGAGAAACTCACCCCTGGTGGCCTCGTCCCACTCCATGTCAGGTCGCCGGAGCGTACTCACGAACCCCTTGATGTGACTCAGCGGCAGGCGCAACTCGTGCGCCATTACTGAGAGCAGGCGGACAGCTGAATTTATGTCACTGTCTGCACGGGTGCCCACTGCGTGATTGTCGGACTGCTAACCGAACGTCAACCGGCCAGGAGACTCACCGACTGAATTGATCCCGGACACACCCGAACTCGGGCCAGCGGGTCACATGGCGACGGCCTCATCGCGCCGGATCGCCTCATAGAGTCGGGTGGTCTGAGCTTGTGGCTCGACCTCGAGCCGTTGGGCGAGGATTTCGCGCATGTGACGGTATGCGCGCAGCGCT
>WNFC01006070.1_pt1 | contig 19104 bp, 18 predicted proteins | sample 5400541 | NCBI WGS metagenome assembly WNFC01 (sample SAMN13153342, study PRJNA577476) | soil metagenome | isolation source: 120 cm saprolite under Douglas fir tree site 2 hole 2 replicate 1 | place: USA:California | collected 2015-04-18 | reverse complement strand
ATCGAGGATATGGTCCGCGCCGGCACCTTCCTGGCACCGCCTTCCGGGAAATATCAGGTCGATATTTCCGGCGACCGCACGCAGGGTCCGCTTAGCTCACAGGGATCGCAGAACGTCGACGATCAGGACGCTCCGATTGAGTTTATTGAGCAGCACCGCTGGTGGGACTTAGATGGCGACGGCTATCCCGAGCCGCTTGTCGTCACGTTCCATAAGTCAACGGGCTTTGTCGCCCGCATCGTGGCGCGCTTCGACGCTGACGGCGTCCATGTCAATCTGCGGACGGGAGAGATCACCAAGATCGACCCATGGCATGCCTTACAAAATATGACTTCATCCCGAATCCTGATGGCGGAATCTATGGCCTGGGATTTGGCCAGCTCCTTCGCCCGATCAATGAAGCGGTCAACTCATCGCTAAACATGCTCATCGACGCCGGGCATCTGCAAAATGCCGGCGGCGGCTTTATCGCGAAAGGCCTTTCGATGAACGCGGGCGCCGTACGCTTTACGCTCGGCGAATACAAGGCGGTCAACGTCACCGGCTCTGTCCTGCGCGATTCAATTGTGCCCTTCCCTGCGCCCGGCCCATCCCCTGTGCTGTTCCAGTTGCTTGGCCTCATGATTGAGGCCGGCAAGGAAATATCGCCGTGAAGGATGTCCTGACGGGCGATCAGCAGCAGCACAACGTTCCCGCGACGACCACACTCGCGCTGATCGAGCAAGGGCTCAAGACATTCACCGCGATCTATAAGCGCGTTCACCTGGCGCTCAAGCAAGAGTTACAAAAGCTATACCGGCTGAATCGCGTCTAATGAATGACCAAGCGCATTACAAGGTCGGAAGCGAATGGCGGACCATTACGCGCCAGGACTACGAGGCCGGAAGCGGTGTCGAACCCGTGTCCGATCCGACGATGGTGTCCGATATGCAAAAGCTCGGCAGGGCTCAATTCCTGATGGGCTTTGCCATGGACCCGTATTGCGACGGCATGGAAATTTCCACCCAACCGGAAGATTTCCGTCACCGCGGACTCGGTGGTTTGCAGGGCGAGCAACGTCGACATCACATCGCGCACGTGCGAGCTTGCCTTCGGGGCCGGCAAGCGCCTCCTCAAGGGACGCGAGGCCAACGAGCTCACCGCCACCCTTGCGGCTGCCGGGGTCGCCCCGGAAGGCGCCGCCGGATCGATCATCGAAAGCATCACCAAACTCGCCTGCACGATCGACCCGAACGAGATCCGGCAGAAGGCGGGTGGCGGGGGGCAATGCGCTTTCGAGACGGGGCAGTAAGAGCTTCGCGTGGGGCCGGAACACCCGGCCCCCCTGCAGTGTTGAATCCGAGAGGTTCAACTGCGATGGACGTACAGCGCTTTCTGCTTGGACTCGGACTGGTGCTTGTGGTCGCCGCCCTCCTGTGGCCGATCTTGTCGCGGATCGGGCTCGGGCGGCTCCCCGGCGATATCCTGTTCCAGCGCGGCGGCGCCACGTTCTATTTTCCTCTGGTAACCTCGATCATTATCAGCATCGTGCTCAGCGTACTGATATGGCTATTCAATCGCTGAGAGCAGGGAGCGCTGCAGATATCGCCTCCCAGGAGGCATACTACTCCGCTGCCACGAAATGACGTGACGGCGGCGGCACTGGCCGGCCGAGCGCCGTGGCTTCCTCAATCCAGGCCGCGACCGCGTCCACGACCGAAGCAAGCGCGGCTTCCCGCTGTCTCGCCGTCCGACATACAGCCAGGAAGGTCGGGGACGAGCGCGACAAAGCCGCCGCCTTCGTCTTGCGGCAACGGCTCGATAATGACCGGATACTCAAGCTTTGCCATCGCGTGCGCTCTTCACCAGTTCGACAAACCTGACCAGCCGGCGGATGTAGACCGACTTCACCGGCCTGCGGTTTGGAATTGTCAGAATATCCGTTGCGTCTGATCGGACACCTTCCAATGCGACCCGCCGCCGCTTGGCGGGGTACATCTGATTACGTGCTCCCGGCAGAGCGTGGCGACGTCGTCGATCGTCCAATCCGCGGCCGGATTGGCCCTCATGCGATCTAGACGAGAGGAGCGAGCCATCGCGATCTGATCGCCCACTCAATTCCGCCCCGTGCTCCCGGCCCTGTTCCCCGCGATGCGGCCGAATACCGAGCCGGCCATCAGGCCAGTTCCGCCCGGATAATTGAAGTAGAACAGGCCGCCGACCAGCTCGCCGGCCGCGTAGAGGCCGCGGATCGGGCGGTAGTCGGTGTTGAGCACTTCGCCGTCGGCGGTGATGCGCACGCCGCCGAACGTGAAGGTGACGCCGCAGGTCACCGCATAGGCCTCGTAGGGCGGCGCGTCGAGCGTGTTCGCCCAGTTGCTCTTATTGATGGCAAGGCCTTCGGTGCGCCGGCCATCCTTGACGTTGGGGTTGAACGGAATGTCGGTGCGCACCGCCTTGTTCCATTCCTCGACGGTCCTGACGAAATCACCCGCATTAACGCCGTCAAGCTTGCCGGCCAGTTCCTCGATGGTGTTGCCGGTCGCCCTGGTGATCTGCTTGATGCGATATTCGTCGCGCTGGAGGTGCTTCACTTTCTGGTCGAAAACCTGCCAGGCGAACTGGCCGGGCTGCTCCAGCACGACGCGGCCGTATTTTGCGTAAGTGTAGTTGCGGAAATCGGCGCCTTCGTCGACGAAGCGCCTGCCGTTGGCGTTGATCATGATGGAGAACGGATAGGAATGCTTCTGGAACTGGTCGCCGACCGCGAGGTCGCCGAATTCCGGGGCATTGCGTTCCCACTGCACGGCGTGGCAGCCTGACCAGTTGCCGGCGGGGCTCGCCCCGATCTCAAGCGCCATGCGGATGCCGTCGCCGGCGTTCCAGCGGCTGCCGCGCACTTTTGCCAGATCCCAGCCGGCGCCGAGGTAGCGCGTGCGCATTTCCGCATTGGCCTCGAAGCCGCCGCAGGCGAGGATCACGGACCTTGCGCGCAACTCGTGCAGGCCGTCATCGTGGCGGATGCGCACGCCATTGACACGGCCGTTCTCGTAAATGAGCTCGACCGCGCGGGAGTCGTACCGGATCTTGATGCCGTTCTTGAGCGCGGCGTCGGTCAGCATCTGGACGAGGCCCGGCCCGCCGCCGACCGCCTCCACCGTGAGACCGCCCCAGAATTTGAACTTGCCGTCGATCTTGAAGGCCTGCCGCCCGTAGATCGGGATCAGGCGGATGCCCTTGGTGGTCATCCACTTCAGCGTGTCGAACGAGCGCGTCACCAGAAGCTCGACAAGGTCGGGATCGGCGCGATCCTGGGTCACCCGCGCCATGTCGTCGAAGAACTGGTCCTGCGTGTAGGTGCCGAAATCGGTGGTGGCGATCTCCTCGTCGGTCAAGTCCGGTACCAGCGCCTTGATGTCGTCGATGCCGTTGTAGACGACGCGGATCGAGCCCGCCGTGAACCGGCTGTTGCCGCCGGATTCGTCCTCCGGCGCCGCCTCCAGCACCAGCACGGACGCGCCCTGCTCGCGCGCCGCCAACGCAGCACAGAATGCCGCATTGCCGGCGCCCACCACGATCACGTCAGCCACATCGCTCGTCATTTCCACCCTCGTGTGTCAGTCCTTAAGGTGGATGCATACCAGGGCGGACGGGCCCCGGACAAGCGACGGGGCCGACATGCCGGCCCTGCAACGACTATGCTTATTTCCAGCCAGTGGTTCGGGAAGAGTTCCATGCGAAAAATCAACGTCCTGAGTATCGAGCACATCAGCGCGGAGGACAGAGCGAAGATTGAAGCGGTTGATCCGGCAATCCAATTGACCGACGCGGGAGGCTGGTATGACGGCGAAATTCGCGAGACATGGCCGGCGTTCACTTCGGCGCGCTACTTGGCACCAGGCGCCATGGGCGCGGGAACGCGCGAGGAACGCGATCGTCTTCTAGCCGAAGCTGAAGTAACCCTGGGTGGCTGGCCATTTCCGATCGACCTGCGCGCCAGGGCACCGAAATTGAAATGGTTTCATCACAGTCCCGCGGGCGCCAGCAATCTGCGCATCGGCGACCTATGGGGCAGCTCGGTCATCGTGACAACATCACGAGGTTGGGGCAATACGCTGGCGATGGCGGAATATGCGGTGGCCGGTATCTTGTACTTTGCCAAGAGCCTTCACCGCGCCGTGGTCGACCGGGGCGCTGGCGTGTTCGACCATCGCGCATATCGACCGCTGCTTTTGGAAGGTAAGACCGCGTGCGTCGTGGGCGCCGGCGGAATCGGGCTCGCCGTCGGCAAACTTTGCGCGGCCTTCGGGATGCGGGTCCTCGGCACCCGCCGACACCCCCAGCCGGACCGGCCTCTGCCACTCGGATTCAGCGAGCTTGGCGGCGCGGACGATCTCGATCGCTTCTTGCCGGATAGCGATTTCGTAGTGATCTGCTGCCAATTGACGCCGGAGACAACCCGCCTCTTCAACACGGATCGCTTTGCCGCGATGAAGGCGGGGAGCGTGATCATCAACATCGCCCGGGGCGAGATCATCGACGAGGGGGCCCTCGCCGAGGCGCTCCAGCACAATCACTTGCGCGGCGCAGCTCTCGATGTTTATGTCGGTGAATTCGAGCACATGCCGATGGCAAGGCTCTGGTCTGATCCAAGGGTACTGATCACGCCGCATATCTCAGGTGCCGTTGATCAGTGCCGTCATGGTGCCATCAATCTCTTCTGCGAGAATCTGCGCGCCTATCTCGACGGCGGCACGCTGCGAAACGTCATCGACTGGAAACGGGGCTATTAGCCCGGACCCGACAAGCCGAAGGTCAGGCATCGTCGGCGTCGAGTCGAAGCTCGGCATTCCGCGTAGTCTCACTCAATCAACCATGGACGGACGGCGGCATCGTCCATACGCCGCCGATTCGCTAAGATCATTCCGTCATGCGATCATACCTTGCTGCGGCATTTCAGAATCACACGCCGCCACCCGGCACGAAGCAGCGGATGTAGTAGGTATTGGCGCCCTGCTGCACATACCAGACTACCGCCTCGCCGACCGGATTGCCGGCATTGTAGACGATCGCCTCTGGTGGAACTCGCCGCCATTCTCCCTTGATCGGTACCCAATAGCCGTCGGTCCGCATATCGTAGTCAGTGCGATGGCCGTCCGCGATATCGCAGCAAGGGACGCCATGCGGGCTGCGGACGCTCTTGAACCAGGACCGGATATGATCGGGAACATCATTGTATTGACCATTATCGAAAGCCGATGCGGCCTGCGGCAGGCTCGACAGGGCAGCAATCAACGCTCCACGCATGATGATGCGCATGCCTATTAGTCCTCGCATGTGTTGGCCGCTATTCCGGTAACCGGAAACGTACGCATCCGGCCGCGCTCAGGCTGCGGCGGTCCCTGGTGGCGCCATTACAGACGCTGCTTACGTCCAGGCCACGAAGCAATAATCGCGCCAATCGTCCTAAAGCCTCACCGACCTGGACCCATGGCGGGACGAGTGTGCGATTCGTGCATCGCTCATAATCGAATCAGCATACCGATATCGAATCAGCATATCCGATATTCGCGGGCGGCGCATTCTACGATTGCGTGACGATTTCGTGAGGCCTGATGAGTGTGACGGGCCGGCCCGCAGGCGGCGCCCGTGACAGCGGCCCCGAATGGCAGATGCGCGCAAACGGCCGGGATGGCTGCCATGCGTAAAGCTGGCGGTCAATTCCAGGATTTCGATTTGGTTCTAGCCCTGCAAAGCCCTAGATATTTTTTCCACACGCGCGGGCGAACCTTCCAACCATTGTGCCGAGAGTTTGCATTTTGCGATCGACGCGTCCGTCTGCGAAATTTCAAAGGCCTGGGAAACTTTGTCCATGACCACCCTTGAAGCAGCAACCTCACGCATGAGCTGGCGCACGCCGGGCGTGATCATCATGTGCGGTTGCCTGATGGCAGTTCTCTCATTCGGTCCACGTTCCGCGCTCGGTTTTTTCTTAACGCCGATGTCCGAGGACAACGGCTGGGGTCGCGATGTATTCTCGCTGGCGCTCGCCCTGCAGAACCTGTTGTGGGGCGCGGCGCAGCCGTTCGCCGGGGCGATCGCCGACCGCTACGGCGCACTGCGGGTGCTCGCCGGCGGCGCCATCATGTATGTTCTCGGGCTCGCGCTGATGGCGCACAGCCAGTCGCCCGCCATGTTGGAGCTGTCGGCCGGCGTACTCTTGGGCTTCGGGCTTTCGGGATGCTCGTTCAACGTCGTGTTGGCGGCATTCGGCAAATTATTGCCCGAACAGTGGCGTTCGCTTGCGTTTGGGGCTGGGACAGCCGCGGGCTCGTTCGGACAATTCCTGTTCTCTCCGCTCGCGGTTGCCCTGGAACGTGCCTACGGGTGGCAGAGTGCATTGATGATCTTTGCCGGCCTGTGTCTTGTCATGCTGCCGCTGTCGCTCGCGCTCGCGACTCCGCGCAACGTTACCGCTCCCGGCGCGGCGGCCTCGCAATCGCTCAAGCAAGCCCTCTCGGAAGCTCTCGGGCATCGCTCCTACATGCTTCTCGTGCTCGGCTTTTTCACCTGCGGCTTTCAGCTCGCCTTCATTACGGTTCACATGCCGGCCTATCTGGTCGACAATGGCATTTCGGCCTCCGTTGGCGGCTGGACCATCGCGGTCATCGGCCTGTTCAACATCGTCGGCTCGCTGTCGTCGGGCTGGCTCGGCACGCGACTGCCTAAGCGGTACATCCTTTCGGTGATCTATCTGATCCGCGCGCTCGCAGTGCTAGCCTTCATCTCGTTCCCGGTGACGCCGGCGAGCGCCATCTTGTTCGGCGCCGTGATGGGCCTGATGTGGCTGTCGACGGTGCCGCCCACCAATGGGCTGATCGCCATGATGTTCGGCACGCGGTGGCTTGCCATGCTGGCAGGCTTCGCATTCTTCAGCCATCAGGTCGGCGGCTTCCTCGGCGTCTGGCTCGGTGGACTCGCCTACGAGCGCACCGGCTCCTACGACGTGGTGTGGTGGCTCTCGGTCCTGTTTGGCGTCTTGTCCGCCCTGGTGAACCTCCCGATCGTCGAAAAGCCGATCCAGCGAATCGTCGAAGCGAGGGCGCTCTAAAGAAAAACGCCCTTCATTTGAGCCTCAGGGTAACGCGTGCCCGCCGCTGCTCCGGGCGGCAGCGCGGCCGCGATTTCGGCAATGTCGGCGTTGCTCAAGGTGACCGCCAGCGCTCTCAAGTTTTCCAGGAGCCGTTCCTTGCGCTTGGTGCCCGGAATTGGGATGACGTCGGGGCCCTGCGCGAGCAGCCACGCGAGTGCGAGTTGGCCCGGCGTGCAGCTTTTTCGTTGCGCGATCGTCTCGATACGACGAACGAGATCGAGGTTGTGTGCGAGGTTCTCGGCCGCGAAGCGCGGATGACGTCGCCTGGTGTCCGTCTCAGCCAGGCTTGCGGTTTCTTCGACCTTTGCGGTCAATAGACCGCGCCCCAGCGGCGCGTAGGCCACGAAGGCGATGCCGAGTTCTCGCGTCGTACGCAGCGTATCCTCGGCCTCGACCCGATACAGCAATGAATATTCATTTTGTACCGCGGCGATTTGATGAACGCCGTTGGCGCGGCGAATGGTTTCCGGGCGCGCCTCGCTGAGACCGAGAAAGCGGACCTTGCCGTCCTCCACCAGCCGGGCCATGGCGCCTACCGTCTCTTCGATCGGCACGGTTGGATCGACGCGGTGCTGATAATACAAATCGATCACCTCGATGCCGAGGCGCTTCAGACTGGCCTCGCAGGCTCGGATCACGTACTCCGGCCGCCCGTCGGCTATTTTGCCGCCGCGGCCGCCGAGATTGCCAAATTTGGTCGCCACGAATACCTCGGAACGGCGCCCCGCGATGGCCTGGCCGACAAGCGCTTCATTGTGCCCGAAGCCATACATGTCGGAGGTGTCGAAGAGCGTTACCCCACGGTCGATGGCGTCACGAATCAGGTCAATTCCGGCCCGGTCGTCGCTGGCGCCGTATATGTTGGACAGCGACATGCAGCCGAAGCCGATGGCTGAAACCGCGGCCGACGCCACGGCGCGCGTCTCAATGACGGAATGATCAGTCACTTTGTTATTCCCCTCAACGCATGCGCGCCGCGCCGGTCGCAACCGCGAGGCGCAAGACGTCATATCGCAAAATCCAGGCGAAACGCGGACTTTCTGCGAGTCGGGCGTGTTCCGATGAATTCGATCCGCCCGCTTTGGCTGTCACCCGCGGGCTTGACCCGCGGGTCAATCTTATTTGCGGGTCTTTCTGCTCCCTCTCCCCGCTTGCCATCAGGGCGTTTACGCCCGCCTTCGACGGGCTATGGAGAGGGTCGGGTAAGGGTCGGGGTGAGGGGGCCTCTCCACGAGGGCGGACTCGTTGATGATGACGGTGCCTTTCCACGGTGCTCAGACTCGTGGAGAGGCCCCCTCACCCGGAATTTGCGCGAAGAGCGCGCAAATTCCGACCTCTCCCCGCTTGCGGGGAGAGGTAGGCGGCCCGGCTTGCGACGAACGGTCGGACAGCCTATTGCTGCCTGCCGCCCATAAGGAGCCCTCGTGACGAGAACCTCTGAGCCGATTTTCAATGTGCCGGCGATCGTGTTGGCGATCATCGGAATATGCGCGCTTGTGCTGGTGGGCGAGGAGTTTCTGCTGTCGAACGAGGAGGACATTGCGTTCCTTTACTATTTCGCCTTCGTTCCGGCCCGTTACGGCAAATCATTGCTGCCGGTGGGGGGCTTTCCGGGCGGAACTGGCGCGGATATCTGGACCTTCGTAACCTATGCGTTCATTCACGGCGACATCTCCCATCTCGGCATGAATTCGGTTTGGTTCCTGCCGTTCGGAAGCGCGGTCGCGCGGCGATTCGGGAACCTGCGCGTCATCGGCTTCTTTGCGGCGACGGCGGCGGCCGGCGCCCTGACGCATCTTGTTACCCATTGGGGCGAGTTGATGCCGATGATAGGAGCCTCGGCAGCGGTCTCCGGCTTCATGGCGGGCGCCATCAGATTTGCATTTCAGCGTGGCGGACCGCTCGCCATGTTCCGCCATGAGGACCCCGCGGCTTATCTCGTGCCCGCGGCGCCGCTGTCGTTTGCGTTGCGCGATCCCCGCATCATGGTTTTTCTATTGGCTTGGTTCGGGCTGAACTTGCTGTTCGGCATCGGTTCGATCGGCCTGCCCGGGGCCGAGCAGAGCATCGCCTGGGAAGCCCATATCGGCGGGTTCGTTGCCGGCTTGCTCCTGTTCCCGCTGTTCGATCCGGTGCCGTCGCAGAAGCCATCCTGAGCGTGTCGCAGCGAGTGCCTTCTCCCTCTCCCCCTTCGGGGGAGAGGGAGAAGGCTGCGGCCAGTGGCCAGGTGATTCCTTCACACGCTCTTTCGCGCGCGATGACGACATTCTGAATCAAACGTTAGAAACCGAACACTCGTGAACGATCGGGGCAAGTACGACCGCTGTGACGCCTGGAGCCGCGTCGTTGCACCGCACGACTTGCGGCGATCTTGGTGTTGCCGGCACGCGCCGGCAGGCAGAAAATATTTTTGGGGAAGTGCAGTTCGCCGGTCAGCGCCAAAACGCGTGCGCGGAATACGCAATGCAACATGGAGGCTGTCCATGACGGTCAACGACATACTTTTGCACAAAGGCAGTGAAGTCATCACGATTGAGCCGGCCGCGACGCTTGCGGCGGTGGTGCGGATGCTGGTGCAGCAGCGCATAGGCGCGTTGCTCGTGACCGGCGCCGACCACCGCCTCGTCGGGATCATCTCTGAGCGCGATGTCGTGCGGCTGCTCGACGAGAAAGGTGCGGCAGCGCTCAGCGCCTCCGTGGCAGAGGTGATGACCCGCAAGGTGGTCACCTGCGATCGCAATGAAACGATCGCCGAAATCATGGAGCGCATCACCAGCGGAAGGTTCCGGCACGTTCCGGTGGTCGAACACGGACGGCTCGTCGGCCTCGTTTCGATCGGCGACGTGGTAAAGGCGAGGCTCAGTGAGCTTGAGCACGAGCAGGACGCCCTGCGCGAATATATTCGCACGGCGTAGGGACGTTGAGATTTGATCGAATGACGCCTCCGCGTCATGCCCGCGCTTGTCGCGGGCATCCACGTCTTTCTCGCTGAGCTTCAGCAAGCAAGACGTGGATGGCCGGGACAAGCCCGGCCATGACTCCGGACAAACGGTTCGACATGCAACTCAAGTCAACGCGGCGATCGACTCGGCGATCGACTCGATCGATTTTTCCGTGGCATCCGCGCCAATCGCGATAGATTCGCTGGCGCGATGGAAGTCAAATAGATTGATGCGCCCAAGCCGTGGACTGATCATGACGTCGGGCGGATCGCCGGCGAGGCGGGAACGGGTGATGCGGTCCTGCATGACCTGGAACGCTTCAACCATGACGGTCGACAGGGCCGGCCCGTCGGGCGCTGCAAAAAACTGGCGACGAATCAACCGGTCGGGACGGAAAACGCTGTGCCGGCTGCGGTCGAGTTCATGTTGCGCGCGCCGGGCATCATCCGCGGCGTCGGGGCCGTGGTCCTGGATGATGGTGCCGCGGCCGAAATTGTCGGCGTTGAGGTTGATGGCGATGACGAGCCGTGCGCCCAGCGCACGCGCCGCCGAGATCGGCAGCGGATTGACGATCGCGCCGTCCATCAGCCAGCGGCCGCCGATCAGCTTGGGCGGAAATATCCCCGGCAACGCGTAGGAGGCGGCCATTGCCTCCGACAGGCGGCCGCGCGTCAGCCAAATCTCATGCCCGGTGCCGATTTCGGTCGCGATGGCGGCAAGCCGCACCGGCAGGTCCGCAAAGCTCCTATCCCCGAGGGCCTCATCGAGCTTGCGAGCCAGGCGTCCCCCGCTGATCAAGCCGGAGCCTCCGAATCGGAGGTCGAGATAGCCGAGCACGCGCCGGCGGGTCAGCTGGCGGCACCACTCCTCGAAGGCATCGAGTTCCCCGGCGGCAAACAGGCCTGCGACGACGGCCCCGATCGAGGTGCCGGTAATAACGTCGGGACGGATGCCGTGGGCCATGAGGGCGCGCAGCACGCCGATATGCGCGAAGCCGCGGGCGGCGCCGCCGCCCAACACAAGACCGATCGAGAGCCGATCTTCCGGATGCGGTCCGGGACCGGCGAGTTCGCCGGCCGACTGTTGTCGCAGCATGTTCAAATTGGGGGGCGGCCTTTCATGGAACCCGTCTCATTTCGAATGATAACGCAATCCGGGCGCCTCCCGGAATCATTTCCGTGCGAGCGTTAATTCGCGTTGAAGGCCTTCTCCCTCTCCCCCCAAAGGGGGGAGAGGGTCGGGGTGGGGGGGGGCTCTCCGCGAGTCTGAGCCTTGCGGCCCGCCCCCTCACCCCCCAGCCCTCTCCATAGCCCGTCGAAGACGGGCGTAAACGCCCTTATGGCAAGCGGGGAGAGGGAGCAGGGCGTCGCGACGCCGGCTCCCGCCCCAGTTTCGTTGACTCACGGAGCTTACATGCTAATCAGTCGGCGGCCTTGGACGGCGGAGGTTGCGCCGGGATCCCGGGCGTCGAGGCCTCGCCCTCGCCACATCTGCACATTTTGAGCAAGGTTCATGGGAGCTGCGGACCAATTCGCCACGGCATCGAGGATACGGCATGGTTCCGAAGCGCCGGCGCCGGTGAGCCGCGCCGTCCATGACCGCATGGCGAACGCCATTCGGGCCCTGGCCATGGACGCCGTCGAGCGGGCTAAGAGCGGCCATCCCGGCCTGCCCATGGGGGCAGCGGACATCGCCACCGTGTTGTTCACGCGGTTTTTGAAATTCGATCCGGCTGATCCGCATTGGCCCGATCGTGACCGCTTCGTGCTCTCCGCCGGCCACGGCTCGATGCTGCTCTATTCGCTTCTTCACCTCCTCGGCTACGAAGCGATGACGATCGAGGAGATCAAGCGTTTCCGCCAGCTTGGGTCACTCACAGCCGGACACCCGGAACATGATCACCCGCCGGGCGTCGAGACCACCACGGGACCGCTTGGCCAGGGGCTCGCCAATGCGGTCGGCATGGCAATCGCGGAGCGCCATCTCGCAGCGGAATTCGGCCCCGATGTGGTCGATCATCACACCTTCGTGCTGGTATCAGACGGCGACCTCATGGAAGGCATCAGCCACGAAGCCATGGCGCTCGCCGGCCACCAACGGCTCGCAAAGCTCATCGTGCTGTTCGATGACAACGGCATCTCGATCGACGGCCCGCTGTCGCTTGCGGACTCGGTCGACCAGGTCAAGCGCTTCGAGGCCTGCGGCTGGAACGCCACCCGGATCGACGGGCAGGACCCGGAGGCGATCGCGGCGGCCATCGCGTGGGCGAAGTCGACGGATCGCCCGGCCCTCATCGCTTGCCGCACCACCATCGGGTTCGGCGCTCCGACCAAAGCGGGGACCAAGGACAGTCACGGCTCACCGCTCGGCGCCGATGAAATCAAGGGCGCACGCCAGCGGCTCGGTTGGACATCGCCGCCGTTCGAGGCGCCCCCCGATATTCGCGATGCCTGGCGGGCAGCCGGGCAACGCGGCCGGCCCGCACGCCTTGCCTGGGAGAAGCGCGTCGCGAGCCTCCCGGCTGACCGTCGTGCCGAGTTCAGCCGCAGGCTCGCCGGCGACCTGCCCAAGGAGGCGCTGGCTGCCGCGGTTCGCGGGCTCAAGGAACAGCTTGCGGCTACGCCGAAGGAAATCGCCACCCGGGCGTCTTCCGAATTCGCACTCGGAGCCCTGACCGCGGCAGTGCCGGAGATGATCGGCGGGTCCGCGGACCTGACCGGATCGAACAACACGCAGCCGAAGGGCATGGCGGCCATGTCGGCTGCGCACCCGGCCGGCCGGTTCATCCACTACGGCGTCCGGGAGCACGGCACGGCCGCCGCCATGAACGGCATGGCTCTGCACGGCGGCGTCATCCCGTATTCGGGGACGTTCCTGGTGTTCTCCGATTACAGCCGGCCCGCGATCCGTCTCGCCGCCCTCATGGGGCAGCGCGTGATCCATGTTCTCACCCACGATTCGATCGGCCTCGGCGAAGACGGGCCGACGCACCAGCCGGTCGAGCATCTGGCGGCGCTGCGGGCGATCCCGAACCTCCTGGTGTTCCGGCCCTGCGACGCGGTGGAGACCGCCGAATGCTGGGAACTCGCACTCCGAATGCTGGGAACTCGCACTGAAGGCCCGCACCTCGCCGAGCGCGCTGGTGCTGACGCGGCAGAACCTGCCCCAGCTTCGTGCCGGCTTCACGGCGGAAAATCGCTGCGGCGCGGGGGCCTATGAGCTGCTGCCGGCCGAGGACGGGAGCGCGCAAGTGTCGTTTTTTGCCACCGGCTCGGAGGTCGCGATCGCGGTTGAGGCGCGCCGGCTGCTGGCTGAGCGCGGCGTCGCCGCCCGCGTGGTGTCGGTGCCGTGCCTTGAGTTGTTTGAGCGCGCACCCGTGGACACAAGGGCCGCCACCATCGGAGCTGCGCACGTCCGCGTCGGAATCGAGGCAGCCGTTCGGCAGGGGTGGGATGCGATCATCGGTTCCGGCGGGGCATTCCTTGGCATGACGGGGTTCGGGGCGAGCGCGCCCGCCAAGGATCTCTACCCTCACTTTGGGATTACCGCAGAGCGGGCGGCCGAAGCTGCCCTGGTGGCGTTGACTAGAGTTTCCGTTGGTTGAAAATTGTACGCTGGAAACCGAAATGAGCGCTAGAAACCGTGCACGCTTGTGATATCAACGCCGCGAAATTGAGCACGGTATCCCGCTCGGGCCTTCCGCGTCCTCATTGATCCTCTCAAGCGGCCGACGTGGCGTCCCGCGCGGTTTTGACCCGTCGCGCTATCACGTTTTGAATCGTTTGAATCGTAAGGAGCCGGAAATGTCAGTTCGCGTCGCCATCAACGGGTTTGGCCGCATCGGCCGCAATGTCCTGCGCGCCATTGTGGAGTCCGGCCGCAAGGACATCGAGGTCGTAGCCCTCAACGATCTCGCCCCGCCCGAAACCAACGCGCATCTGCTGCGCTTCGACTCCATTCACGGGCGCTTCCCCGGCGAGGTCAAGGTGGAGGGCGACACCATTGAATGCGGCACCGGACCCATCAAGGTCACGGCGGTCAAAAACCCGGCCGAACTGCCATGGAAGGCGCTGGGCATCGACATTGCGCTCGAATGCACCGGCATCTTTACCTCCAAGGAGAAGGCCAAGGCGCATCTCGATGCCGGCGCCAGGCGGGTTCTGATTTCGGCGCCGGCTGACAATGCCGACCTCACGGTGGTCTACGGCGTCAATCACGACAAGCTGACGAAAAACGACATGGTGGTCTCGAACGCTTCGTGCACCACGAACTGCCTGGCGCCGGTCGCCAAGGTCATGAACGACGCGATCGGCATCGAGAAGGGCTTCATGACGACGATCCACTCCTACACCAACGATCAGCCCTCGCTCGATCAGGTGCACAAGGACCTCTATCGCGCCCGCGCCGCGGCGCTGTCCATGATCCCGACCTCGACCGGCGCCGCCAAGGCGGTCGGCCTGGTGCTGCCGGAACTCAACGGCAAGCTCGATGGCGTCTCCATCCGGGTGCCGACACCCAATGTCTCGGTTATCGACTTCAAGTTCGTGGCCAAACGCAGCACCACCAAGGACGAGATCAATAGCGCCGTGAAGCGTGCCGCCGAGCAGCAGCTCAAGGGCATTCTCGGCTACACCGAGCAGCCGAACGTCTCGATCGATTTCAACCATGATGCGCGCTCATCGATCTTCCACATGGACCAGACCAAGGTCATGGACGGCACGCTGGTGCGGGTGATGTCCTGGTACGACAACGAGTGGGGCTTCTCTAACCGCATGGCCGACACGGCCGTCGCCATGGGCAAGCTGATCTGAAACGCTGATTCTGTCGTGACCGCGTTTCGCACACTCGATGAGGCCGACCTGCGGGGCAAGCGCGTGTTGCTCCGGGTCGACCTCAATGTCCCGATGGAAGACCGCAAGGTCAGCGACCTGACGCGGCTCGAACGCGCGGCGCCAACCATCACGGACATCGCCGACAAGGGCGGCAAGGTGATCCTGCTGTCGCATTTCGGCCGCCCGAAGGAGCGCAACCTCAAGGATTCGCTCAAACCCGTTGCTGACGCGCTTGCCTGCGTCCTCAACCGCCCGGTGGGGTTCGCCGAAGACTGCGTCGGTCCGGCAGCCGAAGCGGCCGTGAACGCGATGAAGAACGGCGACATCGTGTGTCTCGAAAATACCCGGTTCCACCGCGGCGAGGAACAGAACGATCCTGTATTCACTGACGCCCTTGCGGCGCTTGGCGATATCTGGGTCAACGATGCCTTTTCGGCGGCCCACCGCGCCCATGCATCGACCGAAGGGCTCGGCCATAAGCTCCCTGCATACACCGGCCGCAACATGCAGGCGGAGCTCGACGCCCTCACCAGGGCCCTTGAATCGCCGCAGCGCCCGGTGGCCGCCATCGTGGGCGGCGCCAAGGTGTCGACAAAGCTTGATCTCCTCGGCAATCTGCTAATGAAGGTCGACACACTGATCATAGGCGGCGGCATGGCCAATACCTTCCTCGCCGCCCAGGAGCGGGCGGTCGGAAAGTCGCTGTGCGAGCATGATCTTGCCGCGACGGCACGCGGAATCCTCTTCAAGGCATCGGTACATCATTGCGAAATCGTGCTGCCGGTCGACGCGGTCGTGACGAAGGAGTTCAGGGCCCATGCACCGTGGCGCGTGACGCCCATCGACGCCGTGGCGGCGGACGAGATGATTCTCGACATCGGTCCGCGCACCATCGAGCACGTGGTTTCCGTACTGGCGCGCACAAAGACGCTGGTCTGGAATGGCCCGTTCGGGGCGTTCGAGATGGAACCGTTTGACAACGGTACGGTTGAGGTTGCCGAAGCAGCCGCGGAACTGACGCAGGCCGGCAGGCTGGCGTCGATCGCGGGCGGCGGCGACACGGTGGCGGCCCTCAATGCGGCTGGCGCCGCAAAGCGCTTCACCTACGTGTCAACCGCCGGCGGCGCGTTCCTGGAATGGATGGAAGGCAAAGCCTTGCCGGGCGTCGAGGTTTTGCTGGTGCGGTGATTTCAATCAGAGCGAAACCCGCTCTAGTAGATCGATTCCATGAAACCAATCGCATCGCACGATCGAAATCAAACCCTTGGACCTCATCCTGAGGAGGCCGCGTTCTTCGCGCGGCCGTCTCGAAGGATGGCCGCGGGCACGATCTCGCGTGTAGCCGTCCTTCGAGACGCCCGCTTCGCGGGCTCCTCAGGACGAGGCTGATGGATCACATCGATATGATTCGAATTTCGAAATCACTCAACTAGCGGTGTGAGACGGAGGAAATCCCATGAACCTCGTTGAACTGAACAAGGTCGCAAACGCAATGGTCGTGTCCGGCAAGGGCATCTTGGCCGCGGACGAATCGACCGGCACGATCAAGCGCCGTTTCGACACGATCGGCGTCGAGAACACCGAGGACAATCGGCGCGATTATCGCGAGCTGTTGTTTCGTTCGGCCGACGCCATGCGCAACTGCGTCTCAGGCGTCATCCTGTACGACGAGACCATCTGGCAGAAGGCGCGCGACGGCACTCCGCTCGTGAAGCTGATCGAACAGACCGGCGCCATCCCGGGAATCAAGGTCGATGAGGGCACGAAGTCGCTCCCGGGCTGCCCCAACGAGGTCGTCACAGTCGGTCTCGACAAACTGGCCGACCGGTTGCCGAAATATCTCGAACAGGGCGCACGCTTCGCGAAATGGCGCGCCGTGATCGACATCGCGCCCGGCATCCCGAGCTACAGCGCGGTCCATGCCAATGCCCACGCGCTCGCCCGTTATGCGGCGTTGTGCCAGGCGGCAGGGATCGTGCCGATCGTGGAGCCCGAAGTGCTGATGGACGGCGACAACGATATCGACCGCTGTTACGAGGTCACCGAGTGGGTGCTCAAGGAGACTTTCCAGGAGCTGTATTACGGCCGCGTCGCCCTCGAAGGCATGGTGCTCAAGCCCAACATGGCGATTGCGGGCAAGAAAAGCAGCAAGCGTGCCGGCGTCGATGAGGTCGCCGAAAAAACCGTCAAGCTCTTGAAGGCGTGCGTTCCGGCCGCGGTTCCGGGCATCGCGTTCCTGTCGGGCGGGCAATCGGACGAGGAGGCGACCGCCCATCTCGACGCCATGAACCGCATCGGCGACCTGCCCTGGAAGCTGACATTCTCCTACGGACGCGCCCTTCAGCACGCGCCGCAGACGGCATGGTCAGGCAGGCCTGAGAACGTCGCCGCCGCGCAGCGCGCATTTGCCCACCGGGCACGCATGAACGGCCTTGCCAGCATGGGTCAATGGAAGTCGGATCTTGAAAGGAAGGCGGCGTAAAGGGGACTGGTCGGCACTGCCGACGATGAAGATCATATCGATATCATCCATCAGCCTCGTCCTGAGGAGCGCGCACCGAAGTCGGGCTTGCCCGACTTCGGCACTTAGAGAAGGATCGAAATCGGCAACAGCCGATTTCGATTGCGGGCGTCTCGAAGGACGGCCACAAGCGAGATCGTGCCCGCGGCCATCCTTCGAGACGGCCGCGCGAAGAGCGCGGCCTCCTCAGGATGAGGTCCGAGGTTTGATTTCGATCGTTCGATGCGATGGGTTTCGCGGAGTCGATCCACTAGGCGCAGTTCCTCGCGCCCCTGCTGCCCTTCACTTTCTGTGAGCCCTCTTACGGAGCAATGCCGGCCTGTCGTGCGTTGGTAGGAGAACGCAGACGCGTAGTTTCCGCGCTGGCAGGAGTGCCCGGGATGAAGATCGTCGTCGACCTCAACCGCTGCCAGGGCTATGCGCAGTGCGCGTTCCTCGCCCCGAAGGTGTTCGAGATGCACGGCGAGGAGGCCCTGCTGTACGCGCCGCTCGCCCCCGAGCACGAGCGCGAGCGCGTCCGCCGGGCCGCCGCAGCCTGCCCGGTGCAGGCCATCCTGGTCGAGGAGCAGGCGGCTCCCGATGTCCCGTGATTTCAAGAACGGCCGGATCGTCATCGTCGGCGCCTCGCTCGCCGGCCTGCGCGCCGCCGAGACCCTGCGCGAGGAGGGCTTCACCGGCGAGCTGACTATGGTCGGCGAGGAGCGCCAGCTCCCGTACGACCGGCCGCCGCTGTCCAAGCAGGTGCTGCTCGGACGGGTGCGTGCCCAGGACACCGGGCTGCCCCGGCGCCGCGAGGTGGACGCCAAATGGAAGCTCGGGATGCGCGCAACCGGCCTAGACCCGATTGGCAAGCGCGTCGTGCTAGCCGACTGCGAACAGCTGCCCTTCGACCGGCTGCTGATCGCGACCGGCACCCGTGCCCGACCCTGGCCGAACGCGGACGAGGCCGCACTCGACGGGGTCTTCACCCTCCGCACCTGTGAGGACGCGGCTCGCCTGGCCGAGCGGCTTAACGCGGGACCCAGGCGGCTGCTGGTGATCGGCGCTGGCTTCACCGGCTCCGAGATCGCCTCCGCCTGCCGGGAGCGAGGCATTGAGGTGACCGTCGCCGAGCGCGGTCCAGCCCCGCTGGTCGGCGCCCTCGGCGGAGCCTTCGGGGCGCTTGCCGCCAAACTCCAGCTCGCCCACGGCGTCGACCTGCGCTGCGGGGTGACGGTCACGGCGCTGACCAGCCACGATGGCAGATTGACCGGCGCCGAACTCTCCGACGGCGCCCGGATCGAGGCGGACATCGCCGTGGTCGCCTTGGGCGCGATCCGCAACACCGAATGGCTGGCCCAGTCGGGACTCGCCGCCGGCCCGCGCGGGCTGGCATGCGACGCGGGCTGCCGCGCCTTCAACATGTACGGCATCGTCACCGACGACGTCTTCGTCGCCGGTGACGTCGCCCGCTTTCCCCACCCGTTGTTCGAGTACCAGATGCTCTCCCTCGAACACTGGGGCAACGCGGTCGCCCAGGCCGAGGTGGCGGCCCACAACATGGTCAACGCGGGACCGCTGCGGCGGCCCCACCTGGCGGTGCCCGCCTTCTGGTCCAGCCAGTTCGGCCTCAACATCAAGTCGGTCGGCGTGCCCACCTTCTCCGATCAGGTGGTCCTCGCGCAGGGGTCCCCGGAG
>WNFC01010125.1_pt1 | contig 19105 bp, 15 predicted proteins | sample 5400541 | NCBI WGS metagenome assembly WNFC01 (sample SAMN13153342, study PRJNA577476) | soil metagenome | isolation source: 120 cm saprolite under Douglas fir tree site 2 hole 2 replicate 1 | place: USA:California | collected 2015-04-18 | reverse complement strand
AACCGTGTTGCTTACCGCGACGAACCAAGAACATCACCACCATCAACTAATCATCAAAAAATTATGGCTGAACACTCTGGCAAGGACATCCTCTCGAGCGACGTCGAGATTAAGGGCTCAATAAAATTTCAAAAAGAACTTCTCATCGACGGCAAGGTCGAAGGGGAGATCAATTCAGACGGCGTCTTAACCATCGGTGAGAACGCTGACATTCGCGGCGAGATAAAAACGAAATCGATCACGGTGTACGGTAAGGTGCACGGCAATATTACGGTAGCCGAGCGATGCGAACTAAAATCGAAGTGCACGTTGCAGGGAGACTTGAAAGCGGCGCGTCTGGTCATTGAAGAAGGAGCGACTTTTATCGGCAAATCGGAAGTCACCAGCGGAACGATCCCTGCAAAATCCACGTCGAGCCGCCCAGAAGTTGTGCGGCATGACGAGCCAATCAAGGCAACCTTTGGAGGGCGCGGATAAGGAAGGGTCTCGGTTTAGCATCCAGTGGCCAATACGTCGCCTGCTAAGATCAGTGTGGAATGCCCGCACTGCGGGTTCAAGCAGATGGAATATGCGGCGGCCAAAAGCTCGATCTGTCGCCAATGCGGTCGTTATTTTTCTCCATTTGCGCCGAAACCTGGACTGAAGCTGCATGCAAAAGAAGAAGCGCCCGCGTTAGAGAATTCCTCCATCCTTCAGAGATTTGAGGATTTTTGGAAGCGGCAACGCAGTTCGATTATCGAGTGTTTCGAATGTAATCGGAAACAGCAGGTCTGCGGTGCGGCGACGTCGACGATCTGCCCGGCGTGCAGCGCGCATATTGATCTTCGCGATTACAAAATCACCGGCGGATTCAGTCGAACGATTCGAACGCGTGGCGACGTGCACCTCACGGCCAAAGGCGACCTAAGCAGTAGTGGTGTGATTTGCCGATCTGCTTTAATAGAAGGCCGGCTGCGCGGTAATCTGCATTGTGACGACACGGCGACGATCAATTTTTCGGGAAGAATTCCCGGGAGTCTTAGCGCTCGACATGTGATCGTCGAACGCAAAGCCGATATTCACTGCTTTCGGCGGGTCCGGGTTGGAACCATCGAAATCAAGGGAAAGATGTCGGGTGAAATTATTGCTCAAACAATGGTTGCCGTTCACAAAAAGGGCTCACTTGAAGGCGATGTTACCGCGAAGGCAATCACAGTCGAAAAGGGCGGGATGTTTTCCGGCCTGCTGGTCATCGGCCAAGCCGATCTTACACAGGGGGAATTATTGCCGGAACAAAAAGCAGCGGCCGCGAGCGCGCCGGAGGCCGATGTTTCGGGAGCCGCACATCGGCCTTTACCGGCGACTTAGAACGGTCATCTCAATGGAAAGACTGCATCCGCGCAGTCCGTACGAGAAACTTGGCGGCTACGTGCATCTGCCGCGTTTGATCGATAAGGCCAGACTTCATCGCAAAGGGCTGCTCAATGGCTATAATTATAAAACTGTTGGTTTCGATAAGCATTTGCTGGCGTTTCTAAAAATCGACGGCGATACATTTGAAGAGATCGCCAACAAACTCGATGACGATCGCGCAATTCTAAACTGGGTGCAGGAAAACGGAGCGAGACATTCCCCGGAAGCAATCGAACGGTGGAACCAGGCGATGATATCTCGTCATCCCGACACCGCCGCGAAAAGGGCGCGTTTTCTCCATTTCCTGAAAGAAGCGGGAGGCGAAGGACGCAAAGATATTGGGACTTATTTCGATCTGATCGAATTCGACGAAGGGCGAATAAAATGACGAAGCACGAATGGCGAATGACAAAGGCGCTGCCGTGCTTGTTTTCGGCATTCGGATTTCATTAGACATTCGTCATTTGTCATTCGAACTCCACATCAATTCGGCAATCACGTTTTGGTCTTTCCGAGAATTTTGTTCGCTTTCGCCAGCGTCTCTTTGCTTCCGATATCGAGCCATTTGCCATTGATCTGGAACGTCTTCACGGGTTTGCGCGTGTAGAGCCATTGCACAAAGCGTCCCGGCTGATCCGGATTATTGCCGGCAGCGAGATATGTCGTTAAAAGGGAAAGCATTTCGGGCGAGTAATAATAAAGCGCGATCGCGGCCAGCGTTCCCCTAGGTTTCTCCGGCTTTTCCTCGAAGTGGGTGATGATCCCGTCAGCGTCAACCGCGATATTCCCGTACTTCTTAATCGCTTCAGCGTCGCCGACGTCGTAGACGGCAACTGTCGCTTCGGTTTCTTTCGCGCGGGCGACAAAGCCAGTTAGCGATTCAGTAAACACGTTGTCGCCCGCAATAATTAGCAAGTCGGTCCTGGTCAGGTTCTCTCGGGTAACCGCGAAATTCATATCTCCAATCGCGCCCAGCTTATCTTCGTCGCTTTTGGAGCCGTCGTTAATGATTTTGAATTTGAATTTTGACTGTCGATCACGGTAGCGCTCGCTCCACGCTTGGAAATCCGATGCGAACCTGTCGTTCGTCACGACGTAAATCGTCTCCAGATCTGGAACATCCACGAGGTTGCCCACGACCCATTCAATAATCGGTTTGCCTCCGACGACGAGCAGCGGCTTTGCCCTGTCGAGCGTCAGCGGATAAAGGCGTGTTGCGTAGCCTGCCGCGAGAATTAGCACGTTCATAAAATCAAAACAATGACCGGCAGAAGCGATGTGCGCTCGCCTTGCTTATTTACTTTGATTTAGCAGCGCCTCCTCCAAGAATTGCACCCTGAAGATGTTCCTGGATCGCCGTGATGCGGTGCGAGTCGGCAATCTTAGCGTGTGTGGAGCGATCCACGACGTACAAAGTATCAATGGCTGCGCCATCCTGTGTGTTAATACGAGAAAGCGCGATCGAAACACCTTCGTGATCAAGGCATGTCAGAATATCGTAAAGTAAGCCGAGCCGGTCCGGAGCCTGGATCTCAATTAGCGTGTAAGTCGGATGTGTTTTGTTATCCAGGGCAATGCGCGTTGGAAAGTCAATTCCTGGCGTCAGACCGTGACGGCTCTGACGCTTCGCTTTTTCGATTAGCGGCAGAAAATTGAAATTCTCATCTTCGAGCGCACAGCGCAAGGTTTGTTCGACCAGCTCGAAGTGTTGCGGGTCGGTGACAGCGCGTGCTTTGGTATCGCACACGCGAAAAATGCCGAGTACAGCGTTGTCTCCCCGGGGAAAAACATCGGCGCTCAAGATATTAATCGGCACAACCGAAAATGATCCGGCTATTCTGGCCAGCAACCGCTCACGCTCCCATGTGCAGAAGCTGACAACAGTGTGCCCTTGTTCGGGGAGTGCCTTCCATTTAAACGCTGGAGCCAGCGGATGCTCCCCTTGTCTGGAGAGGTTCTCAAGGAGCGCGCGGAACAGTTTCAGGTGCTCAATAATTTCGGGTAGATCGCTGCCGCGAAAATAATTGTCTGGCATGAACTCGAAGTGCGCATCAATCTCATCGGCGTAATCAGGAGAAAGATTTTCGGCCACCGAAACTTGCAGGCTTTCGCGCTCGATTCTCGTCTGTTCATAATAAGACTTTTGGTCTGCCAGATAGCGGGAGGTCTCGTAAAACGATTCCCAGACAAGAGATTCTTTCCAATCCGACCATGCCTCTGCGCTTGTCCCTTGACCGTCAGCCAGAGTAAGCAGCATCAATGCGTTCAGGTTTTTCTGATTCTTCACGATACCGGCCAATTCCGCGACCGTGGCGGGGTCATCAAGATTTCTCTGTTGCGCAATTCTGGAGAGCGTGAGGTGATGGTCGACCAGCAGGATGAGCGACTTGCGCTGCTCGGGTGATAACTGCAGGCGCGTGGCAACGCGTTGAGCGAACAGCGCGCTCGCTTCAGAGTGTGACCGCGCGCCAACAATGGCTTTGCCACTGTCGTGCAAAAGCAGCGCGAGGTAGAGAACGAATGGATCTTCGAGTCTTTCAAAAATCTTGCGATAAGCGGTCAACTTTGGATCATCCGTTCTCGCCAGCGCATCGAGTTTGTCGATACATACCAGCGTATGCTCGTCGGCCGTATAACGATGCAGAAACTCATGTTGCACGAGGCAGGTGAGCTGGCCGAATTCGGGAATGTATCGTCCCAGGAAATCGACCCGATGCATCATTCGGAGAACGCGGCCCACTTCCCCTTTTCGCGACAGAATCGCTTTAAAGATGTCGCGCGGGCCGCGTCCATACTGATACGTGCGGGTAACCTGGCCGAGACTTCGGCTAATTAGATCCGCCAATTCCGGACTAAGATCCAAGGCGCGCTCTTGCGTGAGTTCAAATGCTCGCATCATCTGCTCAGGGTCTTTGCGGAAAAGATCGCGCCGCGCCGGGTGCAGTTGCTTGTTACGGACAAAAAAGGAGTCGCCGATCGGGGTTTTATCCGGTCGTATCAACGGAAGAAAACTGAAAAGAGATCGGGTCCTGCTCGTGACATGGCCGCTTACAAACTGCTCGGTAATACGCTCTGTCACGCGGAAGATGTTTCGCGTGTGCTCGTAATAGTCTCGCATGAGCGCTTCACTGCGGAGTTGGCCATTTCGAGGAGAATAATTGAGCCGTTTTGCGATTTGTTCCTGCAAGTTGACGTGCAGAATGTCGGTCGCGCGCCCAGTCGCGTAGTGCAAATCGGTGCGCAAGCGCAGGAGAAAATCGTACGCCGTCTCGATCCGTCGCTGGTCGCTTTCGCTTAGCCAATCTTTTCCCACGAGCTGGTTCGTACTTAGTGAACCCTCTTTGAAATACGTCATCCAAAGCAGATTTTGATAATCGCGAAGCCCGCCACATCCGCTCTTCACGTGGGGTTCCTGCAGATAGACGCTGTCGCCGAATTTCTTGTGTCGCGCGACCTGATCTTGGATCCGCATTTCGACGTATTCGCGTTCGTATCCGTCGACACACTTTGAGTGAAATTGCTCTCGAAATTCTTGCGCCAGCTTTGCATCGCCGGCGAGAAACCGCGACTCGAGCATGGCGGTTTTCGTGAGCATATCGTAATTGGCCTGCACAATCGCTTCCTTAATCGAACGCGTGGAATGTCCGACCTTGAAGCCACTGTCCCAGAGGAGATAGAGGACCAGCTGCACCATTTCCTCGAGATGCGGTAAAATTGTCCTCGTCCCTTTATGGTGCAAAAGCATGACATCGATATCGCTAAACGGATTGAGCTCGCCACGGCCATATCCACCAAGAGCAATCAGCGTGAGCGGCGTCCAAGACGTCCCGTTTCCGCGAGTAGCAGTTGCGGCAGCTCCGAAAACGTATTGCAACAAAACATCAACAAGCTCAGCCCGCCGCGCGCAAATTTCTCGGCCACCTCCCCCCGCCTGGTGCTTCAGGCGCAAGCGGTGTTCTTCAACCTTGAGGAATTTTTTATAAAGTGGAAGGACTTCCGTCGGGCGTCTCGCATCCGTGGCGGCGAGCTGACTCGCCGCGTGCGCCAGGACTTGCTCGAGATGCCGGGACATTAAATTTTTAGATTTTCGATTTGGACAAGGGGGTAGCAGGAGTCCACTCAACGCGAATCTAAAACCTAATGTCCAAAATCAAAAACTTACTCTAAGCCAGACCGAAGGGATTACTCAGAGCTCAATGGCATAGCGCTTCATCTTATTGTAGAGGGTGGGACGCTGGATACCGAGAAGCTCCGCCGCCCTCTTTTTGTTGCCGTGGCATTGCGCGAGCGCCTGAAGAATCGTGTTGCGCTCGACATCATCAAGGCTCTGCACGCCCGTTCGCGGCGGAGCGCCGCGTTCTGTCTGTTGTAGCACTGTCGGCAATTGAACTTCGGTGGGCAGCTCCTTCGCGCCGATCAAACCCTGCCGCGTCAGCACCACGGCGTATTCGATTGCGTTCTGCAATTCCCGGACATTTCCCGGCCAGGAATAATCGAGCAACTTTTGAAACGCATCTGCCGCAATGTCCGGCTCGGGTTTCCCGAGTTGTTGAGCAAACTGTTTTAGAAAAAGAGCGATCAAGGGCGGGATGTCTTGCCTGCGCTCCCGGAGTGGGGGCACCTCAATTTGGAAAGTGTTTAGCCGATAGTACAAATCGGAGCGCAACCGGTTCTCCGAGAGTGCCTGAGCGATCGGCCGATTAGTCGAAGCGATCAGGCGAAAATCGGCCTTCATGGTGCGCGTGCTTCCGAGCGGCCGGTACTCACGCTCCTGCAGCACGCGCAAAAAACGCGTCTGTAGATCCGCCGGCATGTCCGAAATTTCATCGAGAAAAAGCGTGCCGCCAGCGGCCGCGCCAATCATTCCTGGGAAGTCATTCATCGCGCCGGTAAATGCCCCCTTCACATAACCAAAAAGCTCTCCTTCAATCATCGTTTGCGGAAATGCGGCACAATTTAGCTTCACCATTGCTTTTCCCGCGCGTCGGCTCCGCGCGTGAATCACGTTCGCGATGACTTCCTTGCCCACACCACTTTCCCCTACGATGAGCACGTTTGCGTCCGACGGCGCCATCGCATTTATCAATTCTTCGATCTCTTGCATCACCTTGCTTTTGAAAATCGGCGTGAGCCGTGTCTCGGCGATTTCCAGGCGCTTCTCGAGTTGCTGCGTTTTTTCCCGAAGTTCTTCCGCCTCCTGTACGAGCGACTGTTTTTCCAAGGCTTTCTCGACCAAACTGAGCAATTCTTCAGGCGCGTATGGTTTGCTGATGAAATGGTAGGCACCGCGCTTGATCGACTCAATTGCATTGTGCAATGAGTCGTGCGCTGTCAAAATAATAACCTGCATGTCCGGTAGCTCGGTTTTGATCCGATCGAGCATTTCCAATCCGTCTGCGTCGGGTAGTTGGAGATCGAGCAAAACGAGCGATGGAGATTTTGATTTCAGCAATTTCAATCCCTGGGACGCGGTTGGAGCAGTGTCGACTTGATAATCATGCCGCTTGAGAAGCGCCTCGAGCGTCATGATAACCGGCCGCTCGTCGTCAATGATCAGGATGCGACGGTTCTCTGTTTTCATTTCAGGGATTCGCGTTGCTCATACTACGCATCACCTGCTAGCTCTAGTTGACCAAAAAGCGAAAGAAACGCGACGCTTTAACTTTCCTCACGCTGTAGTGGTAAAATGAGTGTAGTAACGAGCTCCGAACCTGTTGGATCATATTGAGCACGCATGTCGCCGCCGTGAGCTTCCATGATAGCGCGCACGCGGTACAGGCCAAGCCCGTAATGGCCACGCGTAATGTGGCGCAGCGGCTCGCGTCCCCAATTCTGAGTAGATGACTTGAATCGGATTTTCGGCTCGTGAATCGTAAAAACGAGCCGATTTCTGTCGATCTTGCAGGCAATCCGCAATGCGCCTTTGCCGCGATCGTGCTGAAAAGCGTTGGAGAACACTTCAAGGAATGCCTGCTGCAAAAGTTCTGGATCGATTTGCAACATTGCCGAGCCTGTATCCATGGTCCAGTTAATCTCTCCGCTTTTATCCTGGAATTCGCGTGCAATCGTCTTGCGCAAATCTTCGACAAAATCAGAAGCCCGATAAGCGATTAGATTGGTTCCTAGCTCGGCTAGTCCCACCGAAATTTTCTGTAGCGCTGACGTTAATCCGGATAGCATTTTTCGAAGGCGATCGATCTCGGCCTTTCTTTCTGCAGTCGCCTCGACCTCGCTGATGTAAACGCTCTGCAACTCGATCGCATTCAAATGATTGCGAAGATCGTGGCTGAGTTGCCGAATGAAACGGACCGCATCCGTCCATGGTACGGCTAGGGCATCGGTTCGATTTAGAGGAGCGGCCGTTGCCATAAAGTTGCTATCTGTCGATTGAAAACCTCTCGTCGACGATTTCTCCGCCGGTTGTAATCCGGACGTGCGGAACATTGCTCGCCAGATGCCTCAGTATATGAAACACGTCTTCGGGGTCCGCATCGATCGAGCGCGCAATTTCTTCCGCGGTGTTGCCGGCACCAGTCGTGAGTTTCTCGCGCACTTGCTTTTGAAGTTGCAACAATTTGGTCGCCGCTTTTTTCCCAGCTTCAACGCTAGGTTGATCATAAGCGTTGATATTGACCAGGGATGCATAGAAGCCCACCGCACGCTCATAGAGTGCGATTAACGCGCCAACGTTAAACGCATTCACCTCGAGGATGCTCATGGTGATTGATTCACGCCCGCTCTCATAAAGCGCACTTCGCGTCCCGCGCAAAAGCCCTGAAGGTAATCGCCGCTTGTGACTCCATCTTCGCCTTCGAACCGCGCATCATGTCGATCCTTCTGCACTTCGATGAGGGTCACGAAAAAATTCAGGACGCCATCGCGCAACTGTTGCACGTACGCATGTTGATCGGTCGAGCCCTTGTTGCCGTAAACCGCAATGCCTTGGTGCACAATCTTTCCATCAAGGTCCTTTTCTTTTCCCAACGATTCCATCACGAGTTGTTGCAGATATTTGCTGAACAGCGTCAGCCGGTCCTTGTAGGGGAGGATCACCATATCCTTTTCAGCTTTGCCATTGCCGGCGTAATACCACGTTAGCGCCAGAAGCATCGCGGCGTTTTGCGTCACATCAGGGATGCGCGTCCGTTCATCCATCGCCGCTGCGCCGGCGAGGAAATTGTCGATGTCAAAACCTTCCAGCGCCATCGGGAGAAGCCCGACCGCGCTCATCACCGAAGTTCGCCCGCCAACCCAATCATGCATCGGAAATCGGGCGAGCCATTTATTTTTTTCCGCATATTTGTCTAATTCGCTCCCAACGCCGGTCACAGCGACAGCGTGCTTGTTGAATTGAAGCCCCTTTGCTTTGAATTTTGCTTCCGCCTCCAGCATTCCATTTCGTGTTTCCTTGGTCCCACCAGATTTGGAAACGACCACGACGAGCGTTTGCGAAAGGTGCTTGTCGATCTCGTCGAAGACGCGATCGAAGCCGTCCGGATCGGTGTTATCGAAGACATCAATGTCCATCGGATCGTTCCACGATCCCAGCGCGTCTGCCACGAATTGTGGCCCGAGCGCCGAGCCGCCGATCCCGATGAAGAGGATGTGTTCGAAGCGCTTTCCATTTTCGGCCCCGATCTTTCCGGCGTGAACATCCGCGGCAAACTCTTTGATGCGTTTGTTCGTATGTTCGATATCTTCGCGAAGTTCCGCACTCGGCGCCAGCGCGGGATTACGGAGCCAATAATGACCGACCATCCGCCCTTCGTCGGGATTGGCGATTGTTCCCGCCTCCAGCTCCCGCATCGCTGCGAACGCTTTGTCGACCTTCGGCTGCATTTTTTCGAAGAAATCATCCGGAAATTTCATCCGGCTGATGTCGAGAGAGAAACCGAGATCGCGATAGTACAAGAAATACTGCTGAAAACGCTGCCAGAGCGATGAGGATGACATTGGTAAGGATAGGAAAATTGCCCGATATTAAACGAAATTTGAGTATCGATCCTCGAGTCTGCAAATCCAAATAAAACCAGATGGGCAATGCAGCCGTCGTGGTTAGCGTCCGTGGTTGTCTCCCAAATCGTTCTCGGGATCGTGGAGCTGCGCCCCATATGAAATTCAATTGCAGCGTCAGGTCACGGGAATAGCTTCGCGGTATCATGACACGTGCCCAGACCAGGCAAGGCATGCCATATTTATTTACGGCACTCATCGCTTCCGGGTTGGTGGCTGCCGTGTTGTTTGGTGCAGGAATGGAAGCGGTTCATCTCGAACACACCACCATTCTCTCGACCGCTCCAGAGTTGTTCTCGCTCAAAAACCAGGGCCTGGCCTTTCAACGTGCCGCCGCACATGCCCCGAACGTGTTGCCGCTTTATGGCAGCTCAGAACTGACTGCCGTTCGGGTGCCGGAGAGGGCAAACATTTTTTTTCGCACTGCACCAACAGGTTTCCAAGTCTCGCCCGTCGGCGCTAGAGGCATGCCCCCGTTGATCATTTTGCAAAAAGTCGGCGCCCTTGGGCCGGCCTTGCGCGGTAAAAAGCTTGCTATCTCACTTTCGCCCGGGTTGACGGCTCACCCTGGTCGGAAGGCGTACGAGGGGAATTTTTCTCTACTGGCGGCAAGTGAAATGGTGTTTGGCACTGCCCTCGATTTCGAGCTCAAGCGGGAGATAGCTTCACGAATGCTGGAATGTCCGAGTACCCTGGAGAAAAGTCCCTTGCTGGAATTCGCGTTGAGGCGGCTCGCATCCAACCGATGGCTTGATCGTGTCGTTTTCTGCGCGCTCTGGCCAATCGGAAAGGCGCAGAACGCTATACTGGAGATGCAGGATCATTTCGCGGCGTTCAATTACATTCGGTATAAGAGCAAACCTGCCTCGCGACGACATCTAGAAATAATCGATTGGCCAAAGCTCATTGCAAAACTAAGCGCACTCAAAACCACTGATGAGGATAAAACCAAGAAACTGCTTAGTATGCCAATCGCCGGCGACTTTTACGACCAGAGGGGGATATCGCGTTCAGCTCGTGAAAATTATTACGTGAAGCTTCGCGCGTTTGCACAACGATACCATTTTGCGTTGGTTGAATTTAAGGGGCACGATGAAGACTCGGCTTTTCTTTACCTTCACAAGAGTCACCTCACTGCAAAAGGCTGGATCTATTACGACCGCGCCCTTGATGATTTCTTTCATGGGCGCGTTCCAAAGGGTTGATCAGGCGTCAATGTTCCATTCGGGCATTCCGCAGCGGGACGCTGGCGCGTGTCATTGGCTATGAGTGCTTTGTTACGTGAGAAAGTGTTGCAACTTCTGGCCTCGGTCACCGAAACCGATGAGGTTCGCACAAATTTCGACCTGCCACTTTATGATAACCAGCTTTTGGACTCGATCAGAACCGTCGAGTTGATGGTAGGGATTGAGGAGGAATTCGGTCTCAAAATTTCCCCTGCAGAATTCGAGCGCGAAAACTGGTCAACACCACGCAAGATTATCGCCGACCTTGAGCGCCGGATGCGGGTGAACGTGTGAGTTGGATCAAGGCACATCCGGCACTCTGGCGAGCGCTGCTGGTTCTATATTACCTCGCTGTTATCGCGGGCTTGATCGCGATGTATGGTCGTGGCGACTTTTCCACGCCGCCATTTGTTTATCAGGGTTTTTGAGTGAATCTCATCGAGCAAATCGATCACTGGGCTCTGTCGGCTCCGAATGCGATCGCACAGGTCAGCGGTGATTGGAAGTTAACATATGGCGAGTTCCGCCGGCGTTCAGATGCCCTAGCTGCCCACCTGACAAAACGCGTTGGCGATGACCGCGCTCCAATTGCGGTGCTCGGCCATCGGGAGCCCGAGATGCTCATCGCATTTCTGGGAGCGGTAAAATCCGGTCGGCCGTATGTTCCGCTGGACACAATATTGCCACAACGGCGGATCGACAAAATTCTCGCAATCTCGCGTCCTGCGTTACTTCTCACGCCGGAAGACGTCGCAAAACTCTCAAGCTCTGCCGCGCCTGCTCCTGTTGCCCGCATGCAGCGCGACGACCCATTTTACATTCTGTTTACCAGCGGCAGCACCGGAGAGCCGAAAGGTGTTATCATTACGCTCGGATGTCTGGAGCATTTCGTCGCGTGGATGCTTGAGGAACAGAAATTCTTCCCTCTCGCGGAGATCTTCCTCAACACGGCGCCCTTCTCATTCGATCTCTCGGTGATGGATTTGTATTGCAGCCTTGCTACGGGAGGCACTCTTTTTAGCATCAACCGTGATCTGGTGGCAAATCCCCAAATGCTTTATCGCACGCTTGCGAATTCCGGTGCCACCGTGTGGGTCTCTACGCCATCGTTTGCGCAAATGTGCCTGGTTGAAGAGAAATTTGGACAAGCAATGCTCCCACACCTTCGGCGTTTTCTTTTCTGCGGCGAAACACTCGCTATGCAAACTGCGGCTCGTCTACTGGACCGCTTTCCACAAGCGCGGGTCTGGAACACATATGGCCCGACCGAGGCGACGGTGGCCACCACTTCCGTACGGATAGACAATTCAATTTTGGAAAAATATTCGCCCTTGCCAGTGGGCCGTGCGATGCCCGGCACCGATGTTTTTGTTGTGAATGAAGCAGGGGAAACTTTGCCAGCAGACAAGCGAGGCGAAATTGTCATCGTGGGGCCAAATGTTAGCCCTGGCTACCTTGGACGTCCCGATCTCACGTCAGCGGTTTTTTTTGAGCGTTCTGGTCGGCGCGCTTATCGAACCGGCGACCGGGGCCGATTTCGTGATGATCTGCTTTTTTTTGAGGGTCGCATGGATTCACAAGTCAAGATCAGCGGCTATCGCATCGAACTTGGCGACGTCGAAGCAAACCTGCTGGCCTTGGCGTCTGTGAGAGACGCAGTAGTAATCCCCGTGATCAAAAACGGCGCGGCCCAATCGCTCGCCGCTTTCGTGGTGCTCAGCGGCCGAACTAAGGCATCGCATTTCGAACTAACACAATCGCTGCGACGACAGCTGGGCGAGCAGCTGCCGGCGTACATGTTGCCGCGCAAATTCGTGTTCCTCGATGCTTTTCCGCTGACGGCGAACGGCAAAGCCGACCGAGCCCGGCTGGCCCAGTCGCTGTGATTCCCTACGCCGATTTCATCTATTTTGGGCTGCTGCTTTACGCGGTAGTTCCGACGCTCATTCTGGGTCTTTTTGGCAAAGCAGGCTGGCGATGGGCGACCCTCGTGACTGCTGGGATGCTCCTCGTGCAGTATCACGGATTGTTAAACGTTCGCCCACATTTTCAAGTACGCGAAATCTGGATCGTCATTGGTTTCGCTGTCTGGCAATGGGCAACGGTATGCGTGTTTGCAAAAAGCGGGGCACGAGCCGGCTGGCCGTTTTATGCTGCGGTCGCGGCAAGTCTGCTTCCGCTTGCGGCGTCCAAATTTTTTCCGCTTATATCGCCGAGAAGCGAGTTTGGTTTTCTCGGAATTTCCTACATCACGTTTCGCGCACTGGATGTCGTATTTTGCTTGCGAGACAACGTGATCGCCCTGCCTGGGACTCTCGACTTCTTGATGTTCCTTTTTTTCTTTCCAACCATTTCAGCCGGGCCAATCGACCGTTACCAACGCTTTGCAGGCGAATGGAAAAAGAGGCGAACCCGCGCTGAATTCCTTGTCGATCTCGACGGTGCGGTGCATCGCATTTTTCGGGGGTTCTTTTACAAATTCATCCTCGCCGCGCTAATCAAACAATACTGGCTGGAGCGAGCCGCCAGCAGTGGGAACTTCACCGCGTTGGTGAGCTACATGTACGCGTACAGCTTTTATTTGTTTTTTGATTTTGCCGGCTACAGCGCTTTTGCCATTGCCCTAAGTTATCTTTTCGGCATCCATACTCCCGAAAACTTTAATCGACCGTTTCTCGCCCGGAATATCCGCGATTTCTGGAATCGCTGGCACATCACTCTTTCATTTTGGTTTCGCGACCATGTTTACATGCGCTTCCTCTATGCGGCGATGCGCGGCAAATGGTTTGCGCATAAGGAGGTCGCCCCAATCGTGGGCTATTTTCTCGCCTTCGGACTAATGGGCCTCTGGCACGGGCTTGAGCTTCACTACATTGTTTACGGATTTTATCAGGCCGCGTTGCTTTCCGCGTTCCACATTTTTTCCCGCTGGAGCAAGGTGCACCACTATTGGCGCGAGGGTCTGATTTCGCGGGCACTGGCTGTGTTCATTACCTTCCACGTTGTTTGCTTTGGATTGCTAATTTTTTCAGGGCGCATTGGGGCCACTCCGCTGCCGCACCATGTCAGCGACGTCGAGCAGGCCTATTGCGATGAGATTTATGGGTGGATTTGGGACAAACATCGGCCAGATGTTCCAGTTGATGTCGAACTTTGGGATGGCGATAAGCATGTGATGACGTTCCCTGCCAACGAATTTCGGCAGGATCTCGCGGATGCAGGTCATGGAAACGGCCGGCATGGCTTTCACATTCTGACACCGCCGCAACTCAAAGATCGCCGCTCGCACGTGATCCATCTTCGCATTGCTGGCACACAGCAGGAGCTAACCAATTCACCAAGAGTAATTCACTGCCAATAATGCGAAAGCGCGGCCGTCTCCAGTAGCCCAAGATCGGCCGAAGGGCGACTGACACGATCCGAATAACGAATGGCGAAAGCGCAGGGCGCGCTTTGGTCATTTTATCATTCGAGCTTCCTTCGTCATTCGTCTCCTGTTGCTTTCTTCGCTGGCGCTTCTTCTTGCGGCGCGACTTCGTATTCCGGCTTGGGCACGCCCATGAGCCAGTGGTCGAACCAGCCCACGATATTTTGCAAACGCTCAATGCGGTGCCATGGCTGACCAGAGCGTGAAAGTTCGTGAGATTCGTTGGGGAACCGCACCATCACCGCCGGTACCTTGCGGAATTTAAGCGCGCGAAACATCTGCTCACCCCCTGCACCGGGCGGCGTTCGGTAATCCGCTTCGCCGAGGATGAACATCATCGGCGTTTTCACATTCTTGATGTACGTAAGTGGTGAGCGCGCTTTGAAGTCCTGCTCGTCATCGAACGGCGGCGCCTTGAACCAGTTCGGTTGAAATAACGTAAAGTCAGATGAGTACCACCAAGCTTCCCAAGTCGCGATGTCGCGCTGCGAGACAGCGGCTGCAAACCGGTTCGTTTGTCCCACAACCCAGTTCGTGAGCAATCCGCCGCCGCTCCCACCCGTCACACCAAGCCTTTTGTCATCGATGTATCCGCGGCGAACCACGTCATCCACGCCGGCCATCAAATCTTTATAATCGTCGCCCGGATAATGATACTGAATGATATTGCCAAAGTCTTGGCCGTACGTGGTGCTCCCGCGCGGATTCGGGTAAAGCACTACGTAACCCTTGGCTGCCATCCACTGGAACTCGTGCTCGAAAATATAACCGTAAGCCGCGTGCGGCCCGCCATGGATGTTCAGAATGAGCGGATATTTTTTAGCGGGATTGAAGTCGGGCGGTTTCTGCACCCACGCCTGGATCGTTTTGCCGTCGAAAGTTTTGTAAGAAATTTCCTCCGGATCGGTGAGATTGAGCTGTGAGAAAAGCGCATCGTTGACGTGCGTTAGCTGGCGTGGTTCGCCACCGATGCGATCTGTGATAAAGAGATCGTTTATTCGCGTCGGGCTCGAGAGCGTGTAAACGATTTTCGATCGATCTGCTGGCGCGCAAAAACGGAGCACTGCCTGGTTTCCGTGCGTGAGATCGGTTTCTCCGCTGCTCTCGACATCAAACGATGCGAGAATTGTTTTGCCTTCTTTTCCGCAAATCTCGATCAAGCTGCGCCCGTCCGGCGTCCACAGTGGAATATTTACGCCCCCAGCGCGCGGGGCTGCGTTGTCGCCGAAAACACCATCGCCTACATCGAAATCGAAATTCGCGGTCAGATTCCGCGGCTTTGCGTTCGGGGTAAGATCGACAATCCACAAGTCCGGTTGGGTGTAGGAGTTGATCGGCTGCGTTGTCGATGCGATAAACGCGATCTGTTTGCCGTCCGGACTGAGCGACAAATTATTCATTTCCACATCGATCGAATTGAGCTTTGTCGGTTGTCCGCCGCTGGCGGGGATCGAATAGAGCTCCGTCCGCGGCAGTTGGTAATACGGCTCATCAAGGCGCACTGAGGTGAAATAGATCTGCGCGGCGTCATTTGACCAAACGATGCTGCCTTCATCAAACCGGCCGGAAGTCAGTTGTTTTGGCTGCACTTTCTCGTCCGCATTGCGTGGCGCCGTCACAATCCAGATGTGCTGCGGATGCTTCGGGTCGGCATAACCTTCATTATCTTCGCGATAGATCGCGCGCGTGATCACGCGGATGTCGCTCTCGTGTTCCCCTTCGGGCTCCGCTTTTTTTGCGGTCGCATCACTTGCGCTCTTCGGTGTTGGCGTTGTCTTATTCGCACTTCTCCCAGCCGTACGCGGTGACGGGGAGTTTTCGTTGATCGCTTTCTTTAATTCCTCTTCTTTGCGCTTTTTCTTTTCCTGTTTGGCGAGATCGTCTGCGTTTGTCTCGCTCGTGAACGCGATCGTTTTGCCATCCGGCGCCCACACCGGGTTGCCGGCCCCTTTCGGCAGATCGGTAAAAGAAAATGAATCGCCGCCCGCCATCGGCAAGATCGACAATTGAGGCGGCTCCGGCTTGCCGTCCTTTTCTGTGGCGCGCAAGAAGAGCAAAAATTTTCCGTCCGGCGACCAGCGCGGCGCTGCGTCGTGATCGCCTTTTGTCAATTGATGAGGCTCGTCGCCGCCCGTGACGGACACAGACCAGATCGAGGTGTTGTAGCCTTCTTTTTTATCATTGACTGTGACGCGCACAAACGCAACGCGCATTCCATCCGGCGAAATTTGCGGATCGCCGATCCAAACAAAATCGAACAGATCTTTTTCGGTGATGTTGCGGTTCTCCGCTGAGGCGACGGTCGTTGTAGCAACTAAAACAGAAAAATAAATCGCAAATCTATTCATAAGCGTTGTCGAAGATTAGGATGCGGCCGACAAGGATTCGGATTCAGAATTAGACGTCGATCTTAGCGTTCCCCGGAACTCACATGTGTTCGATCACGTTGTCACCGAACTGCGAACATTTGATTTCCGTCGCGCCGTCCATCAAACGCGCGAAGTCGTAAGTGACGCACTTGCTTGCGATCGCGCCGTTTAATCCTTTCAAAATCAGATCGGCGGCTTCCGTCCAGCCCATGTAGCGGAACATCATTTCGCCCGAGAGAATCACCGAGCCAGGATTTACCTTGTCCTTGTTTGCGTACTTCGGCGCGGTGCCATGGGTCGCCTCGAAAACCGCGTGGCCGGTGATGTAATTGATGTTTCCACCGGGCGCGATGCCGATTCCGCCCACCTGCGCGGCGAGCGCGTCGCTCAAGTAATCGCCGTTTAGATTTAGCGTTGCGATTACGTCGAAATCTTCCGGCCGCAGCAGCACCTGTTGAAGCGTGATATCGGCGATCGCGTCCTTGATCACGATGCCAGCGCCTGGTTTGCCCATGGGAATTTTGCACCAGGGGCCGCCGTCGATTTCCTCCGCGCCGAAATATTGCTTCGCAATCTCATATCCCCAATCGCGAAACGCGCCTTCGGTAAATTTCATGATGTTGCCCTTGTGCACGAGCGTCACGCTCTTGCGCCGGTTCGTGATTGCATAAGAGATCGCGCTATGGATCAAGCGCACGCTATCCGTGCGACTGACTGGTTTGATGCCGATCCCCACGCAAACATCGTCGCCTTCCGGCGCGCCGACTTTTTTCCAGAAATCGGCCGCCTTCTGCCTAGTGCCAAAGCGAATTTTATCGAACTGCTTCGGAAATTCTTTCTGGAAAAAATCGAGAATCTTTTGCGCTTCAGGTGTGCCCGCGGCGTATTCGATCCCCGCATAAATGTCTTCCGTGTTTTCCCGGAAGATCACCATATTCACTTTCTCCGGATGCTTGATGGGCGAGGGGACGCCCTTAAAGTACTGCACCGGCCGCAGGCATACGAAAAGATCGAGAAGCTGCCGGAGCGCCACGTTGAGCGAACGAATGCCGCCCCCTACTGGCGTTGTCAGCGGGCCTTTGATGCCAACCAAAAATTCACGGAACGCTTCCACCGTGTCATCAGGCAGCCATTCGTCGAACTTGTCTTTTGCCGTCTGACCCGCGAATACCTCAAACCACGCGACCTTTTTTTTCCCGCCGTACGCTTTTTCGACCGCTGCATCAAACACACGAACGCTGGCTGCCCAGATATCCGGCCCGGTGCCGTCCCCACGGATGAATGGAATGACCGGCTGATCTGGCACGTGGAGGGTTACTTTGTCGATCGAAATTTTCTCGCCGGATGGCGGCGTGACGTTTTTATACGGCATAGGGCGCAACTGTAGAGGCGGCTGTCCTCAGCCGCAACGTTGTAGATAGGACGCGTGATGCGAGTTGTCTGAGGCCAGAGAGAAATCACGAAACCAGTGAAAGCCAATCCTGCGCGTTGAGCGATTGACTCGCTAACAGCAATTGCGATGCTCTTTGCAGGGACACGTAGCCAGATCGGTTCTGCCGCTTTTGACAATGACCGGGCAACGGCACCGGCTAACAACGCCGTATGGAAGACCTGAGAATTGTCGGAGAGTTTCAGATCGCAATCGACGTACCGATTGCCGCCTAAGTGCTGCTAGTTACTTGATGATGATGATGGAGGCTGTTCGGGGGAAACAGGCTCTTGGGTAGCTGGATTGATCGTATCGATCATTCGCGGTTCAGCGAAGGCATTCGCCACCGGACAGGGACGAGCCGCAGCCGCCGAAATGCAATCGCGCAGTAAGGGTGCTGCCGCCATGGCAGCATCCACAATTTCTCTAGCTGCTGAGGGATGCGCCGCGATTGCCGCTTGAATGATGCAGCTCAATTCGTCACAGGAAATCTCTTCACCGACCGGTTGTTTAAAGGCCTTGAAATCTGCGCGGGAGCTAATCCTGCTGACCGTGAGAGCGGCGACAACAATCTGTGGTGCCAGATCAGGCCGAGCCCTTACCGCCGTCGCTACATACGCACAGATATCTTGTGCATTTGACCGGGCAAAAAGCGAATTGAGCGCTCGCAAAAATTGGTCAGGTGTCGCTGTGCCAATACTGCTGGCGCCCGCCACCCTAACGGCACGCGCCAAGGCATCATTGCCGTTTGCCCAGCCCGTAGATCGGTGCTGATTTTGGATTGTTTGCTCGATTAAAGGCGCGCTCGGCAGGCGCCGAAAATCTTTGACGAGTGGCGAAGTGAGTACCTGATTAAGATCGACATCCACGGGATCTTCCAACCTGTGAGTGACCGGATCAAAAGTCAGCTTTTGGCCGGCCCCAACAAAAAGCGATTGACCCACACTATCTAAATACATGCACGCACCTCCTTCGAGTACTATGAATGTGGTGACTCCGCTGGGATTAACGCTGGCAAGAATGGTTGTGCCTGTGATCGCGGCAGTTACGGGCCCCATCTTGACTTTCGCGCCGCCGGATTTCTTCGGCACATAAAGCAAAATTTGGCCGCTGCCCAGATCAATGGTTCGCGCCCCTTCGCCCACACTAAAGATGGGCGCCGAGCTCGACCGCTACGATCCAGCAAAGAGCGGAAAGAAGGCAGGAATTAGGAACGATGAAAGGAATCCGATATTTGACGTTTGATGTT
>WNFC01004418.1_pt1 | contig 19105 bp, 14 predicted proteins | sample 5400541 | NCBI WGS metagenome assembly WNFC01 (sample SAMN13153342, study PRJNA577476) | soil metagenome | isolation source: 120 cm saprolite under Douglas fir tree site 2 hole 2 replicate 1 | place: USA:California | collected 2015-04-18 | reverse complement strand
ACCCGAACGATCTCGCATTCGCCATCGTGTTATCGCTGCCGTTTGCGCTGGCCTTCATGGTCACCGCCAGGAACGCTGTCATCAAAGTGCTGTGGCTTTGCGGAATACTCGTGATGGCGGTCGCTATTTTTATGACCGCATCGCGGGCCGGTTTCATCGACCTCGTCATCTCCGGCAGTGTCACTCTTTACTTCTTCGCCATCAAGGGAAAGCGCTATTACCTGATCGTGGCCACTGCTCTCGTCGGCGTCTTGGTGACGGCTGCCGCCGGCGGAAAACTCTATGATCGCTTTGCCGCCCTGTCGGGCGACAGCGCTACCGATCAGTCCGCCTACGGATCCTACCAGGATCGCATGTACCTCATGGGGCGCGCCGTCGATGCCATTGAACACTATCCCATTTTTGGCATTGGCCTTCGCAACTTCCCAACGTACTCGCTGATCTGGCACGACGTGCACATGACCTACCTCCAAATCTGCGCCGAAGGCGGCATCGCCGTCCTGATTCTCTATCTCATGTTCTTCTGGCGCGCGTTTAAGAATCTAAGAACCCTGCGACAAACGAAGAATCTCGATCCCGACATCGTTTTATTCGTCGGAGCATTGCAAAGTTCGCTCGTCGGCTTCGTCGTGGGCGCTTGCTTTGCCCCAGAGGCTTACCAGTACTTCCCCTACTTTGCCGTGGCGTTTACGGCAACGTTGCTGCAGACGATCAAAGAAAATGAACTAGGACCCGGCACGGCGCCTCCGCCGCCGAAAAAGCCGCGTCATTTCCTGGAGGTTTATGCCGATCACGGAACCAGCGGCGCAGTCTCTCCTGTCCGCTGACTTGCAGGCAATTTTGCGCTGCCTCAGTTGCGGCTCGAAACTTGAAAGCGACCAGGCCGCGGGCTTTCTCTGCCCGGCGTGCAAGCGCGTCTATCCCAACCTGCAAGGCATCGCGCGCTTTGTTGACGCTCAGTACTACGCCGCCAGTTTCGGTTTTCAGTGGCACCGGTATCAGAAGACGCAGCTCGACCACGACGAGCTCCGCGAATCCGAGCGCCATTTCCTGGCGAAGACCGCTCTCCACCCCGAAGACCTCAAAGGCAAACTGGTCCTCGACGTCGGTTGCGGCATGGGACGCTTCGCCGAAGTCGCTACCCGCTGGGGCGCGCGTGTTGTCGGCGTTGACCTGAGCGCCGCCGCCGAGGTTGCCGCCAAGAACCTTGCCAGCCGCGACTTCGTCGCTTTCCAGGCCGACGTCTTCGCCCTGCCCTTTGCCCCCGAAAGCTTCGACGTCATCTACAGCATCGGGGTGCTCCATCACACCCCGGATTGCGAAGCCGCCGTCAAAGCGCTGGATAAATATCTGAAGCCCGGTGGACTCCTCGTCGTCTGGCTCTACAGCGGATACAACAAGTGGTACCGCTTCAGCGATTTCTGGCGCCGCTATACCCACAAGATGAAGCCCCAGACCCTGCACGGCATTCTGAAAGTTGCGGTCCCGTTCTTCTATAATCTTCAACAAGGCCTGAAGCGCGTGCCCCTAGTAGGTCGTCCAGCTGCGGGCATTGTTCATCACGTGTTCCCGGTGAACCGCCAGAAAGATCCGGAAGCCCGCATGCTCGACACCTTCGACTGGTATTCTCCGAAGTACCAGTCCAAGCATACCTACGAGCAGGTGTTCAAGTGGTACGAAGCGATGGGCATGGAAGACATGCGTTTAGGCGAGATCTCCATAGCCGTCCGTGGCCGCAAACCGGCAAGAGCGCGCTAGCCGTTGGTAGTCCTTCTCTTGTGCAGAGACGGGGCTTGCCCCGTCTCACTCGGTGGCAGGAGACGCGGCAGGCCGCGTCTCTACGGGAATTCAGATGCCCCTTTAAGGGCTGAACATCAAAGCGAATGCGTCTCGAAAAACAAATCGCCTACGCAAGAAAGATCCTGCCGTCCGCGACCTGGCGCGCTCTAAGCCCGCCTGCCCGTGGCCCCGTGCACGTGATCCTCGCACTGGCCGATCATTTCGAACCGGCCATCGATCCCGAAGACGGACAGAAGCGTGCCCCTCGCCCCGAGCAGGAGCGGCGCCTGGAATGGTGGCTGCGCGAATATCCCAAAGTCGTCGACCGCTGGCGAGACCACGATGGCCGCCCGGTTGTCCACACCTACTTCTACCCCGCCGAACAGTACGACCAGGGCTTGCTCGAGATGCTCGCCGATCACTGCCACGCCGGCTGGGGAGAAGTCGAGATCCATCTGCACCACGGAATTCCGCATCCCGACACTGCCGAAAACACCCGTCGCGTGCTCACTGAATTCCGCGACCGGCTGGCCCTTCGCCATCGCTGCCTGGCCGTGGAGGAAGGTTCCACTCGTCCCGGCTACGCTTTTGTGCACGGGAATTTCGCTCTCGCCAACTCCGCCGCTGGACGCTTCTGTGGCGTCGATTCGGAAATGCAGATTCTTGCCGAGACCGGCTGCTACGCTGACTTGACCATGCCCAGCGGTTTCTGGATCACCGGCTCCAACCCCCCGACCATGCACCGGCTCCGCCTCTGGAAGCGGGCGCAAGTCCGCGTGCTGGGGCGTCCCGACTGGCTGTTTATCAAACTGCATTGCCACGGCATGGACCCGACCCAGAAAGACGCCGTTATCGGTGACAGCTTCCACAAGTTTCTTTCCGCGCTAGTCGGCGGTGCGGCCGGCAGAAACGAAACGCTGCACTTTGTCGCCGCGCGCGAGATGGCCAACATCCTGCTCGCCGCCTGCGACGGCCGCGAGGGCAATCCCGGTGATTACCGCGACTATCGCTTCAAGCGGTTCGCCGACCTGCCACTCTTGGCAGCAAAATCCAGCTCTGTTCCCGTGAGCTTGGAAGGATAGAAAAAAGGCCATGTGCGGAATCGCCGGAGTGGTGAGCGCAACTCGCGAGAGCAATATCACCGAAGCTCTCGTGCACCATATGTGCGAGCAGATCGTGTACCGCGGCCCCGACGACGAGGGCTTCTACGTTGCCGACGGCGCTGGTCTAGGCATGCGCCGCCTCAGCATCATCGACCTCTCTGGAGGCCATCAGCCCGTCTTCAACGAAGACCGCAGCTCCTGGATCGTCTACAACGGCGAAATCTACAACTTCCCCGAACTCCGCCCCGAACTCGAAAGCCGCGGCCATCGTTTCCGCACCCACACCGATACCGAGGTCATCATTCATCTCTACGAAGAAATGGGCGCCGACTGCGTCAAGAAACTGCGTGGCATGTTCGCCCTCGCCATCTACGATAAGACCAAACGCAAATTGATCCTCGCCCGCGACCGCCTCGGCAAGAAGCCCCTTCACTATGCGCTCCACAAAGGCAATCTCTATTTCGCGTCCGAAATCAAATCGATCCTCGCCGTGGTTCCGGAACTAGCCGAAGTCAACTCCCAGGGCCTGCTCGAATATCTTTATTACGGATACGTCCCCGATCCCATCACGGCCTTCACCGGCATTCACAAGCTCCCGCCCGGACACCTGCTCGAATTTCAAGACGGTGAGATCCATATCCGTCAGTACTGGGACCTTCCTGAATACAACACGCACGCGCCGAAGAACGAAGAAGAATGTTTGGAAGAACTGGAACAGCGCCTGTTTGAGGCGACAAAAATCCGCTTGATTTCCGACGTCCCTCTCGGCGCATTTCTCAGCGGCGGCACTGACTCTTCCACCGTCGTTGCCTTGATGGCGCGCGCCAGTTCCGGCCCGGTCAAGACTTTCTCGATCGGCTTCAAGAAAGATGATTTCAACGAAGCCGACTACGCGCGCATCGTGGCCAAGAAGTTTGCCACCGATCATCACGAGATGATCCTCGAGCCCGACGTCGTCCAGACCGTCGAGCATCTCACCGGTTCGCTCGAAGAGCCTTTCGGCGACTCCTCCATGTTGCCCACCTACTACGTTTCGCAGATGGCCCGCCAGCACGTCACCGTGGCTCTTTCCGGCGATGGCGGCGACGAAATGTTTGCCGGATACGATCGCTACCGCATCCACGCCGGCCGCCAGATCTTCGAACACATTCCCGGATGGGCCCGCAAGTTTTTCCGCGACCAGGTCTTTCCGCGTCTGCCCGGCGGGATGCAGGGCCGTAAATTCAGCTACAACGTGTCGCTGCCCTGGCAAGAACGCTACGTCGACGGCATGTCCTTCCTGCCCGCCTTCGAGCGCGATGTTCCGCTGCTCTCGCACGATTTTCGCGAAATACTGAACCGCAGCGACGATCCCGCCAATGTCCTGCGCCGTTACTTTGCGCAAGCGCCGGCCAAAGATCCGGTCGACCAGCTCCTCTACGTCGACACCAAAACCTACATGGTCGCCGACATCCTCACCAAGGTCGACCGCATGAGCATGTTGAATTCGCTCGAGGTCCGCGTTCCCATCCTCGATCATGTCCTCGTCGAGTGGGTCGCCGGCCTCCCGCCCGAGTGGAAGCTGCGCGGCAACCGGCAAAAATATATTCTCCGAAAGTTGGCGGAGCGCGTCGGCGTGCCTCGCGAAGTGCTCTATCGCCAGAAGCGGGGATTCTCGCTCCCGCTCGTCCACTGGATGCGCAACGAACTCAAAGACGTGCTGATGATCCTGCTCGAACCCCGCACCCTCGATCGCGGCTATTTCGCCGCCGACGGTGTGCGCAAATTAATGGACGATCACCTGCTCCGCGGCAAAACAATGACCGGACGCATATGGCGTCTGCTGATGTTCGAGCTTTGGCATCGCAACTTCCTGGAAAAATACATCAAGCCCGCCGGCCTGTTCTCGCTCCCAGTGGTCGCCGACTCTCGCCGCCAGTCGCCCAATTCCACCGCCGCGCTAGCCAGCGCACCGGTGGGAGGATGATCGGGTGCCCGCCACTGAACCTGCCCGCCTGACCCCAACTCTCCCGCCCGACCTCTCCGGTCTGCCCATCAACCTGTTCCTCATGATCAACACTTTTGAAACGGGAGGATCCGAGCGCCAGTTCACCGTCCTCGCCCAGAATCTAACTCCTCCGCAATTCCAAACGCATCTCGGCTGCGTCAGCCGTCGCGGACCACTCGCTCACAACTTCCCGGATACTCCTCAATTTCCCCTCGGCGGCAGCCTCTTCAGATGGCAGTCGCTGCGCACCCGCCTAAACCTCAGTCGTCATCTCCGCCAGCATCAGGTGCAAGTCGCCCACGCCTTCGATTTCTACACTAATCTCACGCTGATTCCCGCCGCCAGGTTTGCGCGCGTGCCTGTTGTCATCGGCAGCCATCGCCAACTTGGAGACCTGATGACCCCCGCGCAGTTCCGCACTCAGGCCGCCGCCTTTCGCTGGTGTGACGCCGTCGTCTGCAACTCGCAAGCCGCCGCCGCTCGTCTCCTCGCCACCGGCCTGTCGCCCAACAAAATCGCAGTCATCGGAAACGCCCTGCCGGCCGAGGCTTTCACCGCGGCGCTCGCAACTCTGCCGAAGCGTCCCGGAGGCCTCCGTGTCGGCATGGTCGCGCGCATGAATCACCTTTACAAAAATCATTCCGGATTCCTGCGCATCGCCGCCCAAATCCATCGGCACATGCCGAATGCCGAATTCCTTCTCGTCGGCGATGGCCCGCTGCGTCAGGAACTGGAGAGAGAGGCCGCAAGCCTCGGCCTGGGCGCCGCCGCGATCTTCCTCGGCGACCGCCAGGATATGCCCGCCGTCCTAGCTTCGATAGACGTCGCGGTCAACACCTCCGATTCTGAAAGCTTGTCCAACGTCATTCTCGAAGCAATGGCCGCTAGTTTGCCCGTGGTTGCCTATGACGTCGGCGGCAACTCCGAACTGCTCAGCCCAGAACGCGGAGCCCTGATTCCCGCGGGCAATGAAACCGGCTTTGCCGATGCCGTTCAGAAACTTCTGGCCGCTTCCGCCCTTCGACAGCAAGTCGGCCGCAACGCCCAGCAGTTCGCACACGAGAACTTCAGCCTTGATCGCGTGCGCCAGCGCTACGCGGAGCTCTATGGAACGCTTCTCCAGAAGAAGCGCCGAAGGAATTCCGCCGCATGAGCGAGCTCACCAACGGAAGCTTGTCCAAGCGCCTGCGAGTCGCCATCGTAGCCCCCAGTCTTCGCTACGTCGGCGGACAATCCACCCAAGCCGACTTACTTCTACGGCTCTGGCAGAACGATCCCGACATCGCCATCAGCTTCCTCCCCGTCGATCCGCCGCTGCCCCGCGCCCTCGCCTGGGCGGAACGCATCCCCGGCCTGCGCACAATTCTGCGCGAGCCCATTTACTTCTGGCGCCTCTGGCGCGGCCTCAAAGATGTGGACGTTGCTCACATTTTTTCCGCCTCCTACTGGTCGTTCCTGCTCGCTCCCGCCCCCGCGTGGTTATTCGCAAAAATGAAGACGCGCGCCAGCAAGAGCCTCGTCAACTACCACAGCGGCGAAGCCCGCGACCACCTCCACCGCTTCCGCTCGGCCAAGTTCGTTCTCTCTCGCGTCGATAAAATTGTCGTTCCATCCGGCTACCTGGTCGATGTCTTCCGCGAATTCGGATTGCCAGCATCTGCCGTGCCGAACATCGTCGATCTCTCGCAATTCCGCTATCGCGAGCGTGCTCCGCTGCGCCCGCACCTGGTCTGCACCCGCGGTTTCTCCACGTACTACAGCGTGGATGTCGTCGTCCGCGCATTTGCCGAAGTAAAAAAAGAATATCCCGAAGCGCAGCTCGACTTGGTCGGCAACGGTCCGCTCGAAAATGATCTCCGCAAGCTGGTTGCGGACCTGAATCTCACCGGCGTCAACTTCACCGGCGTCGTTTCGCGTCGGGAAATCGGCAACTATTACGAGCAGGCCGACATCTTCATCAACGCCTCGTGGCTAGACAACATGCCGCTATCGGTGATCGAAGCCTTCGCCGCGGGCACTCCCGTTGTCACGACGTCCCCCGAGTGCATGCCCTATCTGGTTCAGCACGAGCGCACCGGATTGCTTTCACCCGTGGGCGACGAAAAAGCGCTAGCCGCGAATGTGATCCGTCTGTTGCGCGACCCCGCGCTAGCCGCTACCCTGGCGCAGAACGCCCACCATGAATCGCGAAACTACACCTGGGAAGCCGTCCGCGAACAATGGCTGAACACGTATCGCGGATTAGTGTGACAGGGACGGATGATTTTGGGTGGCGCAGCGCTTTTGCGGCAACAGCATCGTTTGGAATTCGGCTTTAAAGCCGCATTCAAGACAAATCAAGTTACCGCAGGAGCTGAAGCGCGAGTACATTGCGACGACTTACGGCACGAGTGAACTCGTACCCTTCCCAAAGCACACCTGACTCCGTCCGTTTTCTATTGGCTGGAGCCGCACATTTTCAGTGTGGCGCCTGACTCGCCATGCGGATCAGGGTGCGGGCTCTCCGCAATCGTTGGAATTGGAGTCATCAGCTTCAGTTGGTCTAACTCAGCCAGCACGTCTTTCCAATCATCCGGGTCTTTCTTCGTCTCGATCGATGCTGAGAGGTCAGAATAAAAGTCTAGAATGTTGTCGCGCAGTTCCGGAGTCGTCCGATCGAACTTGCGGCTCGACAACTGCCCCAGCAACTTGGCATAGGTGTCGTCGGTGAGCGAGTATTCCGCTGCCTTGGTGGCCTGGCCACTATCAAGATCACAATTGGGAAGCAGGAGCGAGTCAGTGCGCACGGCGCGGAGGAAGGTCCGGTATTGATCGACGGTCGAATTGATGCTCTTGAAATACATGTCCTCGGTCTGGGGAGTCGGGTTCTTGAAGCCCAGCCCCTTGAAGGGGCCAACTTTAGGAATGAGTCGGAAGAATACTGCGAGGATGCGGGCTCCGAGTCCGGGCTTGGTGTAGTCTTTTCCCCACTCCTTTTCGTAATCCGAGCGCTTGAGACGGTACAGGAACTTTTGTTTCGCGAAGTCCGGGTGCTCGCGGATGATGTCTTTCTTGTGGGTCTGTAGCGCGACCTGAGTCATTTCCGGAATCAGGCGGCTGACGGAGAAGCGATAAGAGCCGATGGCGAGATCCTCATGAGCGAGTACATCTTTCACTTCCACTCCGTAGACCGCGGGAAAGACTCGCTCCAGCAGGGGTTTTGACACTTTAAACCCGATGAAATCGTGGTACTGCTGCGATGCGTAACGATTCTTGGCCACCTGTACCATGTCGAAGCCGAACTCGGTTTTCAAGTGCGCGGTTTTGTCCTGCGCATATCTCACCGACTTGCCGAACTTCGCCCGCAACTTTGGATACTCAATGGCTACCGCCTGGTTGACTGCCGGGTGTCCGGTAATGTCGGACGAATAGTGTGCAAGCGCGCCGAGAGCGAAGGCATACTCGTTAGCGTCTGTGCTTTCCAATAACAACTCGCGAACAAAATCTCCGCTGCGGACGTAATGCACCAGGTTGCTGAATTCCGCGCCGCCGAACGGGTAATAACCCAGATCCTGGATGACAGCGCCTCCGTAGGCGTAGGCATGCGCCTCCTTGATCTGATCGTCCGAGAGCCCTGGGTATCGCTGGAGCAACAGAGGGCGGATCTCGTCGGACCAGAGCAGGTCCACGATTTCCTCGTGGGTCAAAACAGAGTACGCGAACGAACCGTGGCTGCACATGACCAGGACGAGAAGAAGTGCCACTATACTCCTGGCCAGCAGGCGCCAACGGCTGGCTCTGGCACCGAGCGATGGCGATGAATGGCTGGGGGTAGTCAAGTCAGAGTTTTGCATGGGCCCCGTGAACCTTCGAGTTATTCGCATATTTGAGAGCGTCCGTCAGCGTAAGGTTGCCTCGGGGCAGCTTCGGTCAAACGCGACCGAGAACCAAGAGAATGACAACGATCAAGAGGATCAGCCCTACTCCGCCGGTCGGGGCATAACCCCATTCCCGACTATGCGACCACCGCGGCAGCGCTCCAAGAAGTGCTAAAACCAGAATCACGATCAATATAGTTCCAAGCATGTTGTGCTCCTTGTCATGGATTCATGAGGGGTGCAGGGTCTCCCGAAGACTGCACCGGGAGAACCGCTACATCGAGATGCTGATCGCAATTCCGACGTTGGGATACCTGCGGTCGAACATATAATAGCCGCAGTAGTTGAATTAGAGGCATGATCTTTGACCTTCCTTTCGCGGGCTAACACCGCTTATTGGCCTGGAGGTGTCGCCCTGATTTCGATATCCGAGATTCTTAGGGTCGAATCGTGTTCGCCGTAAGGTATTGCGGCACACGCTCGATGAAAAACGCCGATTGGCTGGACGTTGTCGCCTCGCCGTGGCCTGACTACGACCCGATTGGCAGCGACCTAAGAATGAGACCTGCGAATCAGCATTCGCGGCTCCGTCTGCACACTCAGTGGAACAAAGAATGACAGGTGTGGATTCTCACGTCTGAGCAAGATAGCTCACATGGGGAGATTAAGACCGACCGGATGTCGCGGCATCAGTGGCCAGGACCGCCGCGAATTCCACCAAATGCATCGAACAGCAGCGGGGCGAAACCCAAAGCGGTCAACATTGACCAGTTGTTTCGGGACATCTGTGCCATAGTATGAGAGCAGTGCACGGGACGCTGAGGCTTGGGCGACCCATTTTGACGAGGGCTATGCAAAAACGTGAATGTTCGCAGTGCGGTGGGGAGTTGGTTCTGGCGGTGCGTGCGAACCAACCCCAGACCACCAATGATGGGCCGAGCCTGCTGACCAGCGCATTTACAAGCTGGAGATGCGGCACGTGCGGATGCGCCTTTACGGCAGCGCAACTTCGCGAAGACAAGCGCGGGCGGTCGAAAGCAACCGAACACGCGTGAGTGTTAACTCGCGGAGAGGCGGGCGACCGCCCGGCGGGACCCTTCGACTTCCCCCCTCGGCTTCGCTCGGGGCTTCGACAAAACAGGGCAGCCTCGCGAGACGCCCGTCCCTCCACCGAATGGTTCATCACGCAGTTACGGTACTAATCCCCTGACGGCATCAGTTCGTCGTATGCCTCCCAACAAGAAGCCATCAGCGATGGAGGAGCGATGGCGCCGGTGAACTGTGCTTCCTCAGTTGAGCCCTCGAGCGCCATAGTGGACGCGGTGCCGCTGGTGATGACCTGCTGCACGGCATCAAAGTATCCGGTTCCGACGAAGCGCTGGTGCTTCACCGCTTCATAACCGACCTCGTGCTCGCGGAGGAATTCCTTTTCCTGCAGTCGAGAGTAAGCGGTCATGCCGGCCTGCTTATAGCCGCGGGCGAGTTCGAACATGGCGAAGTTGAGAGCGTGGAATCCAGCCAGCGTGATGAACTGGAACTTGTATCCCATGGCGGCGAGCTCGCGTTGGAAGCTGGCGATGGTCGCGTCATCCAGATTCTTCTTCCAGTTGAACGAGGGCGAGCAGTTGTAGGCCAGCAACTTGCCGGGATGGACTGTGTGCACGGCGTCGGCGAAGTCGCGCGCTTCCTCGACATCGGGCTTGGAAGTTTCGCACCAGAGAATATCGGCATACGGGGCATAATTAATGGCGCGGGCGATGGCGGCCTTTAAGCCGCCTTTAATGTGGTAGAAGCCTTCGACGGTGCGCTTGCCGGTGAGGAATTCGCGGTCGCGCGGGTCGACGTCGCTGGTCAGAAGATTGGCGCTGTCGGCATCGGTGCGCGCCATGATCAAGGTTGGGACCCCCATCACATCGGATGCGAGCCGGGCGGCGACTAGTTTCTGGATCGCCTCGTTGGTCGAGACCAGAACTTTGCCGCCGAGGTGGCCGCACTTTTTGGCCGATGAAAGCTGGTCTTCAAAATGAACGCAGGCGGCGCCCGCTTCGATCATGGCCTTCATCAGCTCGAAGGCGTTGAGGTTGCCGCCGAATCCGGCTTCGGCGTCGGCGATGAGCGGAGCGAACCAGTTAACGTCGTTGCTGCCTTCGGCATGGTGGATCTGATCGGCGCGCATCAGGGCTTGATTGATGCGGCGCACCACGTTGGGCACGCTGTCGGCTGGATAGAGACTCTGGTCGGGGTACATCTGGCCGGCGTTGTTGGCGTCGGCGGCGACCTGCCAGCCGCTTACATAGATGGCTTTCAATCCGGCCTTTACTTGCTGGACGGCCTGGTTGCCGGTCATGGCACCGAGCGCAGGAACGTAGGATTCTGCTTCGTCATGCAGCAGGTTCCATAGCCGTTCCGCGCCGTGGCGCGCGAGGGTGTGTTCGATCTGGAACGAGCCCCGAAGACGGTTGACGTCGTGTGGAGTGTACGGACGCGTGATACCGTGCCATCGAGGGCTGGTCTGCCAGTTGCTGATCTGCGAGTTGCCATTTTGACCGTTGGAAGTCGACATTTGTTTGTCCCCGCTCAAGAGTTTTCTGTCCCTCATGCAGTAGATGCCGGATTGCACCTCCCGGGCAAACCGCGCTGTCCGCCCGGTTCCACTGGTCCGAAATGACCTAGTGCGCACGAGTTACTTGAATCTCCAAATCAGGGCGGTTTCGTAGCTTGGCGTTTGCGAAAAAACTAGTCGAGGGTGCAAAAAGCACACCTCAGGCGCTGAAGCGCGGACGCATTTTTAACGACTTAACGGCACGAGTAAACTCGTGCCCTTCCCCGTTCGTTGAGAAGTTTGAGTTTTTCCCCAGCCTGTTAGAGGTCTTTCCGGCTACAACACTCGCAATCCTTGCTGGCTTAGGCTGCTGGTTACTTAGTGAGGTTCAGTCCTACCGCTCTAAGGACGATCTTGTCGGAGGTATCCGCAAAGCTGAGACGCAAGCTGAGAAGAACAGACCCCTTTGCTGGCTTTACTAACGTTGGCTGGCTGTTAACACAAACCGGACCCGCTGCGTTGAGATGGGTTGGATCATCGAGCAGGACGGTGGCCGAGCTGGGAGGGTTCTGAAGCTGCGCCAGCCGTGTCTGGCTGATAAAAGTACGGGTGTTGGAATTCTCGTAACAAACTCGCACGCTCACGATATCGAAACCAGGAGGCACTTCGAGCGCCGTCTCAACGACTTTGTTCCCTCCGCCTTGCGCCTGATCGCCGAGCGTTGACGAGGTGATGATGAGGCCGCTCAATCCGCCACCAACCCCGGAGTTGACTGCGTTGAATGATGTATTCACGCTGGGATCGCCAGGCAGAAATACGAGATGATCGATCCACATGGTGGGTATCTTGTCCCTGTCATGATCGCGATGGCGATCCCGATCAACCGGCCGCTTGCTCTGTGCGGAGGCTGGAAGACTTGCAGCCAGCAGAGCTATTCCCAGGGAGATGCCTAGAAAGAACTTTCTTGACGTTACCCGAACTGGCGATGGAGACTCATGCTCTCGGTTGAGACTCATAAGTTAAGTTCTCCTTTCAAGTTGTGCTGCATACGAGATAGTGCCGCGCGGATCGATTCCGTTTCAATTACAGCTAAAAACGGCTATGATGCCGTTCTATGAAGGCCACAACTTCTCCTGTTGAGAGCCAGATGGAGGCCGGCGTTCTTACGTCGGAGGCCCAAGCTTTCCTGTTGAAACTGGCGGCCGCATTCGAGCCCCGGCGGCAGGAACTGCTGGCGCGGCGGCGAACTGTGCAGCAGGACATCGATAATGGCAAACTTCCGGACTTTTTGCCGGAGACGGCTGAAATCCGGCAAGGCGATTGGAAAGTTGCGTCGATCCCGAACGACTTGCGCAATCGTCGCGTGGAAATTACCGGGCCGGTCGATCGCAAGATGATCATCAATGCGTTGAACTCGGGGGCCAATGTGTTCATGGCCGACTTCGAGGACTCGAATTCGCCGACCTGGAATAACAATATTGAAGGCCAGCACAATCTGCGCGATGCGGTTCGAGGAACGATTGAGTACGAGAGTCCGGAGGGAAAGCGGTATCAACTTGGACCCAATCCGGCAACTCTGTTTGTTCGGCCACGAGGATGGCACCTGGACGAAAAGCACTTTTTGGTGGAGGGGAAGCCGATCTCGGCGTCGCTGTTTGATTTTGGTCTGTTCTTTTTTCACAACGCTAAGGCCTTACTGAGCAAACGGACTGGGCCTTACTTCTACCTGCCGAAGATGGAGAGTCACCTGGAGGCGCGGCTGTGGAACGACGTGTTCTGTATTGCCCAGGACGAACTGGGCGTTCCGCGCGGATCGATTCGGGCCACCGTCCTGATCGAAACGATTCTGGCGGCGTTCGAAATGGACGAGATCCTTTACGAATTGCGCGACCATTCCGCGGGGCTGAATTGCGGGCGCTGGGACTACATTTTCAGTTTCATCAAGAAGTTCCGCGCGCATCCTGAATTCGTGTTGCCGGATCGGTCGCAGGTCACGATGGAGCGGCATTTTCTGAGCTCCTACGTCGAATTGCTGATTCAAACCTGCCACCGGCGCGGTATCCATGCGATGGGTGGGATGGCGGCGCAGATTCCTATCCGAAATGATGCGGCTGCCAATGAACAGGCGCTGGAGAAAGTGCGGCGCGATAAACTTCGCGAAGTGAAGGCGGGGCATGACGGCACATGGGTGGCGCATCCGGGGTTGGTCCCGGTGGCAAAAGAAATCTTCGATAAGTACATGCCTGAACCAAATCAGATTTCTTCAGATAAGAAAGCGACCGAGCCAGTGAGCCGGACGGTGCAAGCGCAAGACCTGCTCGAGGTCCCGAAGGGTGATATCACTGAGGAAGGTTTGCGTTGGAACATCGACGTGGGGCTACAGTACCTGCATTCATGGCTGCAGGGATCGGGCTGCGTTCCGATTTACAACCTGATGGAGGATGCGGCGACCGCGGAAATTTGCCGCGCCCAGGTATGGCAGTGGGTGAAGCACGGCGCGCACCTTAAGGACGGCAGGCTGGTGACGGAAGACCTCGTGAAGGAGATACTCCGTCAGCGGGCAGCGGAGTTGGGCGCTGAGTCTAACAATGACGAAAAGTTGCGGCAGGCAGCCAGAGTCCTCGAAGAGTTGACGACGAGCCGGGAATTTGCGGAGTTTTTGACGCTTGCCAGTTATGATTTATTGGATTAGAACGTCAAGGCATGGGCGCACGCAAAGGTCCTCCCGCCAATCTGCAGATTGACGCAGGCTTCATCTCGCAATTACGGGAACGTGTTGCCGCGCGCGAGATCGAGCGCGGGATTGCGTGTCTTCGATCACAGCAGGACTTGATCGCAAATCTCGATCCCAGCCAGGAGAACGCCGCTCACCTGCTGGCGCATCTTGCGATATGGATTGATATCGGATTCAGCGGGCCGCCCCTTCAGGAGCTTCTGCAGCGCTTTGAACACTTAGAACCAGGATTGCGGTCGAAGCTCTCGATCGCCGACTACATTTGCCTGCGCATGGCCGAGGGCATGAATGCGATGGTGGAAGAGGCGATGGAAACGGCGATTGGTCATTTTGATTTCGTCCTGAGCTTGGGGAAAGAGCTTGACGACCGGTTTCTGCTGGCCATCGCTTGTTTCTGGAAGGGTCGCTGCCTGCGGCGAAGAGGCGAGTACGACGAAGCCCTGATCTACACCGGCAAAGGAAAAGACCTGGCGGTTGGGTTAGGGCATCTGCGGATGGCGGCGGTTATGCAGGTGCTCGAGAGCTGGCTTTTGTTTCAGCAGGGCAAATGGAAAGAAGCAGTGCGCATCTCGCAGGCGGCTGAAAAAGTGCTGGGCGAGACGGATGACTATGTGACGCTCGGCAACATTCAATCCTTCTACGGACGAATGGCGCGCCGGGAAGGCCGTTTCGACAAGGCGATTGAATTTTTCGAGAGCGCGATTGGCCATTATGGCAAGCGGGATCCACGACATCCGAATCTGGCGCGATCGCTGGCGAATATGGCACTTGCCAAGCGCGGGATCGCTCTTCAGTTGCAGAAGAGAATCGACCGCGACGCCCAGCGGCGCCGGAAGATCTCAGTCAGCCGACAGGGAAAGGCAGGGGCGACTGGCGAACAGGATTCGCGGAAGCATGATTATCGCGGCCGCTTGGCCGAGCTTCGCCGTGAAGCGCTGGAGCACCTGGAGACCGCTCGGGCCATCTACCAGCAGCATCCGAACCATCACGGTCTCGGCACGGTTTACCTGAATGCCGCGTACATCCATCTCGATGGCGGAGATTTTCAGCGCGCCGAGGAAGAAGCGGCCTCGGGGTATGACGTGGCCGAACAGAAACAGGACTACATTCTGATGGTCCGGGCGCGCATTCTGCAATGCATGATTGAAAATGCGAAGGTGGAAGAAGAGATCGGTGGAGGCGCCGATCCGGGAAGCCATGCGCGCCGCGCATTCGAATTTATCCAGGAGGCGATTGAACTTGCGCAGCGTACCCAGCATCATCTGTTGCTCGCGAACGCCTATCTGTGGCAGGGATTGACGCACTGCAATTCGTTCTTCGACAATCCGGAAGCGGGGCGCGAGTCTTATGACTTGGCGCGCGCGTCCTGCGGCGTGAATCCGCCCGACAACATGTGGCAGGATCTTCAGGCGCTGGGTGCGAAGATTCTTCGCAAGGGAAGTGTCGATCCGGCGCTGAAGGCGTGGTCGCAGGGTGCGGTGGGCGAGAAGACGTTCCGGCAGATCAGCGAAGAATTTGCGGAGATTGTGATCGCGCGGGTCTGGGAGCGCGAGGGCCGCAAAGTGTCTCGAGTGGCGGCTCGGCTGTCGATTTCTCCGAAGAAAGTGCGGCGCATCCTGGCGCGGGTGGGACGGCGAAAGCCGCGTTCGCGTTAGGAGTATCAGGTCTCAGGAAGCTCTCGATTTGTCTGTGACCTGACACCAGAGACCTGACACCTGATACTGAATCAAACCATCAAATCAGGGAATCGAAAGTCTATGAAAATCGCAAGGGATGTGACGGAGTTGATCGGCCACACGCCGCTGGTGCGGCTGAACCGGGTTACACAGGGCGCGGTCGCCGAGGTCGTGGGGAAACTGGAAAGCCAGAATCCCTTGGGCAGTGTGAAAGATCGCATCGGCGTGAGCATGATCGCCAATGCCGAGCGGGCGGGCCGGATTCACCCTGGGAAAACCGTTCTGATCGAGCCGACCAGCGGCAACACCGGAATCGCTCTGGCTTTTGTGGCGGCCGTGAAAGGTTACAAGCTCATCCTCACCATGCCCGACACCATGAGCACGGAGCGGCGCGTGCTGTTGCTGGCTTTGGGCGCGGAGATCGTTCTGACTCCGGGTCCGCGGGGCATGAAGGGAGCGATTCTGAAAGCCGAGGAATTGCTGGCGACGACTCCGAATGCATACATGCTGCAGCAATTTGACAACCCGGCGAATCCGAAGATTCACTTGGAAACCACGGGTCCAGAGATTTGGGATGACACCGATGGGCGCGTCGATTTTCTGATTTCTGGCGTCGGCACCGGGGGAACCATCACCGGCGTCTGCGAATACATAAAACCGAAGAAGCCGTCGTTCAAGGCGGTGGCTGTGGAGCCGGCAGATAGCGCCGTCCTTTCCGGGAGAAAGCCATCGCCACACAAGATTCAGGGAATCGGCGCGGGTTTTGTTCCGAGCATCCTGCGCCGGGATTACATTGACGAGGTCATCACCGTTACTAACGACGACTCTATCAACATGGCGCGGCGGCTTCCGCTCGAAGAAGGTCTGCTGGTTGGCATTTCTTCGGGAGCGGCGGTGGTCGCGGCTTTGCAGGTGGCGCGGCGGCCAGAGAATGCCGGGAAATTGATCGTCGTGGTTCTGCCGTCGTTCGGCGAGCGCTACTTGAGTAGTATTCTCTTCGAAGGACTCCGGAACCAGGCGTTGCAGATTCCGACGGTGCAACTTCCGGACTGATCTTTAATCTTTGATCTTTAGTCTTTTAATCGTTGGCCCATGCCGCCCCTTCTGTCGCTAATTCGCGAGGACGTTGTCAGCGTGCTGGAGCACGATCCCGCAGCGAGGTCGCGCCTGGAGATTTATCTCTGCTACTCCGGGCTGCATGCGGTTTGGTTCTATCGCATCAACCACTGGTTGTGGAACCACCGCTTCTTTCTGCTGGCGCGCTGGTTGTCGCAGGTGGCGCGCTTGCTTACCGGAATTGAAATTCATCCTGGGGCGCAGATTGGCAGACGTTTGTTCATCGATCATGGTTTGGGTGTGGTGATCGGCGAGACCTCCATTGTCGGTGACGATGTCACGCTCTACCAGGGTGTGACGCTCGGCGGGACCGGCAAGGAAGTCGGCAAGCGCCACCCGACGCTTCTCGACAACGTGGTAGTCGGCAGCGGCGCGAAGATTCTGGGCAACATCACGGTGGGACGTAATTGCCGGATTGGCGCCGGATCGGTGGTCCTTCGAAACGTGCCTGACGATTCCACCGTGGTGGGCGTGCCAGGGCATATCATTTTTCGAGAAGGCAAGCGAGTGGTTATTACCGATCCCAAGCAGATCAACGACCCTCTGTCTGAGGCTTTGGCCGCGGTTGCGACTGAGGTCAATAAGTTAGCGGAACGAGTGCGTCTGCTGGAGGGGACGGGCGGGCGTGAGCCGCTGTCGGCGTCTCTGCAACGGATTATTGAGGATATCGATTATCAGATCTAAGCCGCTTCCAGCTTTTGTCATCCCGAGCGAAGCGAGGGACCCCCACTCCCGTTACACATTTTCGGGTCGAGACCTCGCGGATGAAATACGGCTTCGTAATCGATAACCGCAAGTGCATCGGATGTCACGCCTGCACGGTGGCGTGCAAGACCGAAAACCAGGTGCCGGTGGGCGTGAACCGGACCTGGGTAAAGTACGTTGAGAAAGGCGTTTTCCCCAACACGCGCCGCGTATTTCAGGTCACGCGCTGCAACCATTGCGAGAAGCCTCCTTGCGTCACCATCTGTCCGGTGACAGCGATGTACCAGCGCAAAGACGGGATTGTCGATTTCGATTCAGACCGCTGCATTGGTTGCAAAGCCTGCATGCAAGCCTGTCCGTACGATTCGATATATATGGATCCGGACGATGGCACTGCCGCCAAGTGCCATTTCTGCGCGCATCGCACCGAAGTCGGACTGGAACCAGCTTGCGTGATCGTGTGCCCGGAGCACGCCATCATTGCTGGGGATTTGAGCGATCCTGAAAGTGAAGCGGCGCAACTGGTGGCGCGGGAAGCGGTGCGCGTCCGCAAGCCCGAGCAGGGAACTCAGCCCAAACTCTACTACATCGATGGCGATGAGAGCGCGATTGTGCCGACGGCGGCGCGGCATGAGTCGATTTACATGTGGTCGCAGCGGAATGCGGCTGTGCTCGGTTGCGGCGCGGCGTATCCGCCTGACCACCCTTTGCTGCAGAAGGATGCGCTTGCCGCGTATGACGTTTCCCACGCGCGTCCGTGGGGATGGCAGGTTCCTGCTTATTGCTGGACTAAGTCCATCGGGTCAGGGGTACTCGCCGTGCCAGCTACCGGCATGGCGCTTGGAAGATTGTCGGGTAATCGGGTCCGCGATATTGCGCTGGCGACCGTCGCGCTCGTGTTTACGGCTCTAACTACGGTGTTGCTGGTTTGGGATCTCGATCACAAGGAACGATTTCTGCGGGTGGTGTTCACGCCGCAAAGTAAATCGTGGCTGGCTCGGGGCGCGTTTATTCTGATCGCGTACAGCGCGTTGTGTGGCGTGTTTTGGCTGAGCGCGGTTGCGGGATTTCCCATTCTGACTTCGGTCTTGTTATGGCCGACAGTGCTCGTGGGATTTTGCGCGGCGGCCTACACCGCGTTTCTCTTTGGACAGTGCGAAGGGCGCGATCTGTGGCAAACGCCGCTTCTGCCGGCGCATTTGATCGTTCAAGCGTTGCTCTGTGGATCGGCGGTGCTGGCACTGCTTCCGGAGACGATCGGTGGTTCGACGCAGGCTCTGGCATTTGCGGTTCCCACACTGCTCATTAGTTTAGTTTTGCACTTGCTTATGCTGCTTGGCGAGGTTGCGATGCCTCACACTACTGACAACGGACGTTACGGCGCTCGACTGATGACCCATGGACCGTTCGCACGCGCATTCTGGGGAGGAGCGGTCGTGCTGGGGGGAATTGTTCCGCTGCTGTTGCTGTTGATCGGGGGGCCCAGTCGCTTAGTGGCCGGAGTGGCAAGCGTGCTGGCTTTGGAGGGCCTTCTGATTTTTGAATGGTGCTTCGTGATGGCTGGGCAGAGTGTGCCGAACAGCTAACGTCGTGCGTAGGGACAGCC
>WNFC01002704.1_pt1 | contig 19105 bp, 18 predicted proteins | sample 5400541 | NCBI WGS metagenome assembly WNFC01 (sample SAMN13153342, study PRJNA577476) | soil metagenome | isolation source: 120 cm saprolite under Douglas fir tree site 2 hole 2 replicate 1 | place: USA:California | collected 2015-04-18 | reverse complement strand
CAGGCGGTCAACCGTCTGCTGCGGAGGTTCACCACCGGCCGCACCGCCATCGCTCGAATGCCGCTGGTCCAGCGAGACGATCCCCAGGCGCAGCAGTCGTTCGCCACCAAGCCACCGCCTGACTTTTCCAAGTTGGCCTGGCCGCAGCTGCTGCCCACCGCGCATGGTGCCGGGGGCGCCTCGATCACCAAGATCGATCTGCACACGCCGGGGAACGGCATCAAGGGCCCTGGCACTGGCGCGGCCCCGACGTTCACGTACAAGGACGCCAAGGATATTCGGACCGATCCCGCCACGGGCACACCGCAGGGCGGCGTCGGCGGCACGGCCCTGGCCGATGCCCAGGCCGCGGTTGACGCCGCGGCATTGAAGGCCGCGGGCGACGCCGCCGTCCAGCAAATCGTTGGGGGGCGCTCGAGCATCCCGGATCGGCCGATGAAGCGGTCCGCGAACAACAATGCCGGCTATGACTACAATCCGGACACCGACCCCACGGCGAAGGACTACAACACGTGGTCGAAGTCGGCACTGCCCACCGGCGTGCAGGCCACGGATTGGAACTGGCAGGTCTTCAAGAAGATTCAGGATCTGGAGGGCCAGGAGGGCCGGCTGACGACCTTCGACAAAACCCTGACGGTTGGCCCGGGTTATTCGACCAGTGCCGGGCAGGGGCAACAGGTTCTTGCCAAAACGTTCGATACCCTGCCCGAAGTCAAGGCCGCCGCGTTTGCCGCCGGCCTCACCGCGGACAGCAGCGGCGGAATGACGGTCGTGGACACGGACAAGAAGTGGATCCTGACTGGCCAGGATGCGGCGGCGTACGTGCAGGTCACACCGTCTTTGCTGTCGCTCATTGTCAATATCAGCCAGGGCACGCTGCCCATTGCCGGCGCCGATCCCGCGGCAGCCCAGAACGAGCAGACAAAACAGCGCCAGACGTTTCTGGATGCCGAATGGCAGCAATTCCTCGACGGCTCTTTGAACGGTGTGAGCAGTCTGGTCAAGGGTTGGCCGCTTGACAGCGCCGTTCTGGCGGTGCATGCGAAACACGCCCAACCGGCCAAGTTCCCGTACTCGTTCTGGACCGCCCAGAATGGCCCGGACCTGCGAACCATGGTCACGGCGCTGTACGCCACGGCTGGCGCCAGTGCCGAGTACATCACCGGCAACAAATACGCCCCGTATCACACGGCCCCAGCGCCCACCCCCTGACGGGGACAGCGCGCGCTCCTAATCCAGAATCAGCTCGAACGTCGCCTGCTCGGGGAGGGTGAGCGGCTCGCCATCTGTCGACGACGGGAGCTCGCGGCCATACTTACGCTTCACCGCATCGCGGCTGGCCAGCAGTTCGGCACGGTCGGTGACCTGACGCGCGTGCACGGGCACGTCCCGTTCACCGATGTGCAGCACCGCCCGCTGATTGGCCAGCAGGTTCCGCGGCCAGTCGCGGGAAGGGCCCATGCCCGAGCGGATATAGAGCCGGCCGTTTGAGTCGGTCGTGATCCAGAGCGTGCGTCGGGACGCATTTCCAGTAGTCCGGCCGAACGTGGTGAGATCGACTTCGCGTGCTGCCTCGACGGCTTCGGCGACCCAGGGTGTCGTCATGCTACGGCGATGCCTTCGATCTCAACCAGGATCTCCGGGCGGGCCAGACGCGCCTCAACCGTCGAACGTCCTGGGCGCGGCTCGGGGATGAGCTCTTTATAAACCTCGTTCATCGTGTCAAAGGTCCGCAGATCTGCCAGAAACACGGTCGTCTTGACCAGGCGATCGAGCGAGCTGCCACCCGCCGCAAGTACCGCTTGCAGGTTGGCGATTGTCTGGCGGGTCTGCGAGGCGACGTCGTAACCCACAACTTGCCCCGACCGCGGATCGGTCCCCACCTGGCCGGCGGTGAAAATGAAACCGTTGGCTTTGATGCCCGCCGAAAAGGGCAAGGACGGCGCGGGTACGTCGGAACGCGTGATGACTTCTTTCACGCCGCCAAGGGTACCCGCTGGCCGCGGTCGATCACGCTCAAGCGGCGAAACGATACGCTGGCCCGGGCGCGGCCTGCGCCATGCCGATGCCGAAACGCTGCGACGGGCTCTCGGAGGCTTACGCAGAATCGCACCCGCCATGCGTGTCGCCTGGTCGAGACGCTGTCTACATGATTGCGTGGTCTGGCTACACTAGCTCCTTCAGTGGCGCCAGTTGCCAACGGCTGTACGCAATCACGGCTGCGAGGGCACCAATGATGAGGTTGGGCAGCGCCACGATCACGTCCATGCCGAGAAGGGTAGGCGTGAGAACGGTCGCGCCTATCATGATGATCACGAGCCCGGAAGCCGCCAGCGGGGTCAAGCCGGTGCGAATGCAAAGCAGTCCTGGCAGGATCAGGTCGATGGCCAACATGGGCGACCTCCTGGCGTGCTATGCGACTCCTAAGAAACACCCGGCTGATCCCGGAGCCATGGTTACCGCGGGCCAATTATCGTCCAAGCGACTGATCGCGTAGACGGACGGGTCGGCGCGAGCGGGATTGCGAACCCCGACGCTGACCGTTGGGCCGCGCTTCCCGGCCGTACTCCAGCTCGATCGCGCGCAAGCGCTACTCGTCAAGCCCTTGCCACTCTCCGCGATGCAACTACATCCCGCTCTCATTCTTTGGTTCGGCGCGGGTCGCGATCGATGGTGACGAAAGCTGGCTATTCCGGGCCGGAATTATTCCGGCCGTCGGGGTGACAGCCCAGGGTAAACCGCGTATGCTGGCAGGTGTCAGCTAGGCGGTGATGGCGCGGACGAACCACGCAGCGAATGCTGAATCACCGTCGTTTGCGGTGTTGCTGCGGCGCTACCGTATCGCGGCCGGGTTGTCCCAGGAGGAACTGGCTGAGCGGGCCGGCCTGAGTCGCCGCGGCATCTCCGATCTTGAGCGCGGGCAAAGGCGCAGGCCCCATCTGGCGACCGTTCGCCGCATCGCCGAAGCGCTGGATCTTGACGAGCGCGTCCGGGTGGCGTTGCTCGGCGCGGCTTCGAGCCTACCACGAGCGTCAGATGGCTCCCTAGCGACGTTCAGCCCGGTGAGCGAGTGGCCGCAGCACAACCTGCCGATTCAATTGACCGGCTTCATCGGGCGCACGCGCGAGTTGGAGGCGCTTCCGCAACTGCTGACTGCCGCGCACCTGCTAACGGTAACCGGCGCGGGTGGCATCGGCAAGACACGCCTGGCTCTCGAAATGGGTCGGCAGGTCATCTCTGCCTACGCTGATGGAGTCTGGTACGTCGAACTGGCCGCGCTTGCCGATGCCGCGTTGGTACCGAGCGCGATTGCCGCGGTGCTGCGCCTTCGCGTGGACCCGCAGTCTTCGATCCAACACGCGCTGACGACGTACCTCAGGTTCAGGTGCCTGCTCCTGATACTCGACAATTGCGAGCACCTGGTGAGTACTTGCGCGGCGGTGGCACTGGCCCTGCTGCGCGACTGCCCGAACCTGCGCATCCTGGCCACGAGCCGACAGCCGCTGGGTGTGTCGGGCGAAACCACGTGGCGCCTGGAGTCGCTGTCGATGCCGACGGCGCGCGAAGCAGCTCTCGCCAGCGGCGCGCGAGCCGACGCGGTGCAATTGTTCGTGGAGCGAGCGCGCGCGGCACAACCGGGCTTCGTCCTGTCGGAGGACAACGCGCCTGCGCTGGCGCGCATCTGTCGAGGTCTGGACGGTATTCCGCTGGCGATCGAGTTGGCGGCGATGCGCATCCGCGTGCTCTCCGTTGAGCAAATCTCGAGCATGCTGACGCATACGCTGCCGCTGCTCAGCTCCGGTAACCGCCTCGCTCCGCCACGCCATTCTACGCTGCGTGCCGCGCTGGAGTGGAGCTACAGACTGCTGTCTAACACAGAGCAATATTTCTTTGCCCATCTGGCAGTGTTCTCGGGCGGTTGGTCGCTCGAGGCAGCGGCTGAGCTCGCGGCCGGAGATGGCATCGAGCGGAGCGACGCGCTCAACCTTCTGAGCGGGCTTGTGGAAAAATCGCTGGTGACGGTCGATCCACTGAAGGACGGCACCTTGCGCTATCGGCTGCTGGAGCCGATCCGACAGTACGCGCAGGAGCTTCTGGAGTCCACCGACTCAGCTGAGCGGGTACGCGACAGCTGCGTCGAGTACTTCATTGCACTCGGCGAACGAGCTGAGCCGCACCTGCTCGGGGGACCGCGGACCGCAGAGTGGCTGGACAGGCTTGAACCCGAGCAAGCCAACCTCAGAGCGGCACTCCACCGCTGCATTGAGCGAGCCGACAGCGAGCGGGGCCTGCGACTTGGCGGAGCCGTGTGGCGGTGGTGGTACGAGCGGGGCACATTCCGAGAGGGCCGCGAGTGGTTGGACCTGCTGTTGCAGGTGGCGCACGGTTGGAGTCGCACTACACTTCGTGGACGTGTGCTGAGCGGAGCCGGTGTGCTGGCGTGTCTCCAGCATGACTTCGACCCTGCGCAAACCATGCTCGAGGAGGCTCGGGAAATCTTTATCCAGCTACATGATGTCGTCGGCGATGCCGAATGCCTGCATAACCTGGCATTCCTCGCCGAGCATCGCGAAGACTATGCGAACGCCCGCGGCCTGTACGCCCAGGCGCTGGACATGTTCCGCGCCAACGGTAACCGAATTGGCGAAGCGCTCACCCTCAACAACCTGGCGTGGTCGCTGCTGGAGGAAGGCGACCACACGGCCGCACGTGACATCAGCTCGATGAGCGTTGCGCGTTACCTGGAACTGGACGACGTGCTCGGGGCCGCCTGGCCGAAGCTAGCGCTTGGATTCGCGCTGCTGCACAGCGGCGATATAGGGAGAGGTGACGCCGTGTTTCGCGAGACGCTTGCAATATTGAGAGGTCGGGCGTGGCCGCCGCGCGATGAAATGTTCCCCGCCTGCGTGGAGGGCCTGGCCGCATCCGCCGCCTGCCGCCAACAAGCGGACCGAGCCGTCCTGCTCGCAGCCGCGGCAGCTCACGTACGTGACGATCTCGGCCGCGCATTGAATGAATCTGAAGCCGGGATGGCCGTCCCGTGGCTGGAGCCCGTGTATCAGGTGATGGACACGCAGCGGCGTGGCGCCCTCCGCACCGAAGCTCAAAGCTGGTCGCTTGATGAGCTGGTCGTGTACGCGCTTGACGAAAGCGACTCCAATCGAGCCAACATCAGGCGTTCCAGAGCCAGCGGATAGACGAGCCCGTGTGTCTGGGCCAGAAATGTCGCCAGCCCCTGATAGATGCGCGCGATCGATGCCGCGGCGTGGAGCATCGACAGCGTATCCATGCGACAGGTCGTCGAGGCCGATGCTGAAAGCTGCTCGCCGCCCAGAATCTGCTCGACTTTGAAGTAGGGGTCTGTTGCGCCGTCGGCGTCGTCGAAATCGTGCTGCAACCGCGCGAGGCTCAGACATCCGCGGCGAAGCGCCTCCAGTTGGCCGTATGCCCAGTACACCTGGTCGCGCGCAACGGCCGTCACGAAGTGCGAGAGCTCGTGCCAGAACCACATGATCAGGCGGCGCAGCGCCTCGCGCTGGGCGTCGGGCGCCGGCTGTTTGCCGTGAAAAGTGGCACCGGCCAGGATCCCGGTCTTGTCGAGCAGGACCTGGTATGGCCCACGCGCCACGTGGCCGAAATGACTGGTGCTGCCGACGGACAACTCACCTTCGGTACCGTCGGACAGGACGAAAAATTCAGTGTCATCATTGTCGAAGTTCTCGAGGAAGATTGCTTCGCCGAGACAACTGATGAACGCCGTCCGGCCCGCCTGGAAGTCGTTGTATGTGGCGTCGCTGGTGATCAATCCAAGATCGATATCCGAATGCACATCAGCCGTGCCGCTGGCATGCGAGCCACTGATGAACGCGGCCACTACGCGCTCGTCAGCGTGGCACGTCCTGGCGAACCGTTCCACGATTGAGATCCGGGTGTCGACGGCTGGTGAGGTCCACGCGTTCGATGTACTTGACATGCTCTGACTGTGTGCGATCGACCGCTCGAGCTGAACACGCGCAGCGCACGCAATTTGAACGCAAGTGCAGTAAGACTCCGAAGATCGGCTGGAAAGCGTCGATCGGCCTGGACTTTTCCACCCCGCCTCAGTCAGCGGTTCGGGCGCATGCCGCTGCGGGAATCGCTCGATCATCGGACCGTAGTCGGCCCGAGACGAGCTCGATCCGGTCCCCGATTCCGGCAGTGCCGGCCTACGCGCCGGCTGGCACGGCCGCGCCAGTCCCAGACGGACTGACTCCAGTTACTGCGGGGTTGGCCGACGGTCACGACGTGCGCGCACATAGTGGCCACCCGATCGGACGGCAACTCGCCGGTTAGTCCTTCGCCAGTAAGCTCGCCGCGCCCACGCGGAAGCCGAGGGCTCAGAGACTCAACCGGGGTGGGATGGGGCGAACGCCGTCGGCCGCGTTCCAGATCTGAGATGTCTCGACGACTCAGTCCCGCTCCGCCGACTTCTGTTGTGAGGAGCGAGCGGTGGCGCGGTACACGTGCACCAGGAGTCCGAAAACCGCATACAGTCGCTCCTGTCACCGGAGCCGCACCGAGAGGAAATCGAAACCCTGCACCGCAGCCCGTGGAATTGCGTGCGCATTGCGTTCACATCCTGCCTCGCGGTCGCTCTGCTTGCTCACGGACACTTATGGACGTGATCCGGAAGGGACACTATGACACTACTTGAACAACAACCGTCCGCGCTTGCACCGCTGCCAATGGATGACGCGAAAGGCAACGCCGTCGAAAATGCGGCTGGTGGCTCGGGAACACTGGCCAGTGCGCGCGAATCACGTACCGACGAATCAGGCTGCGGGCAGGATACGGGGTTCGGCTTCTCGCAACCATCACTTCAGTGGCACTTGCGCTACTGGGCGGCATCGTATCGCCGAGATCACGCGCTACGAGAGCACGGAAGAAAGGACCACTTTCATGATCCTCAACCAGCCCTGGACCACGCGAAGCGAGCCCGGTAGCGGGCATGAACCAACCAACACACGAAGAAGAACTTCGATAGGCGGTGCAATCGGCGGGGCGATGGTCGCTCTGCTTTCGCCCACTGGGCGGGCGATGGCCGAAGGAGCGGCTGTTCCCAACGATCCTTTTATCCTTCTGCTGAAGGGAATCTATCAGCCCGTGGTTCACGGACCCGACCTTGGCCTGTCGGCAGTGAACCTGAATGATGGTTCCTACTCCAGAACGAAGATCCATTCCGTTTTCGGAATTCCGGGCAGCGCGAACGACGACAATCACGAGGACAACGCGATCGGCAACTTTTACGTGCAGTTCAACGGCAATTTGGCCGCTTACCAAATCCCCAGAGGCGCACTTGCGATGCGCTTCACAGGGGGCGGTTTTTCATCAATTCCTCACCCTGACGGGCAGGGTGGTCAGTTCCTGGAAGGAACCTTCGAACTGACGGTACTGCAGGCGACCGGGATTTATCGAGCTTTTCAAGGTGGTCACAACCACATGGTGGACAAACTGCACAAGCTGGCTGACGGCAGATTCGACGAACTCTGCTTCTGCATTATCAGCCAGTATCAGTTCCCATAAATGGAAGGTCCGGTTTCCCACGTGACGCGCGCGGAGAAGGTTGGTTCCCGTTGCGCGTGACCGGACCTCATCACTTGGAATAACGCGCCGCGCACCGCACGCTCTACCGCGGACTGACGCGCTGCTGGTATCTGCCCCGGACGCTGTGTCCAACCGCACGATTTCGCGCACACGTAACGAAAGGAATCCCGTGCAACGACTCAAAATCGCAAACCTTTTAGCAGCGCTGTTTCTCGGCCTCGCTCCAGCAGGCGCCACGCTGGCGCAACAGACACCCACGCCCGTGCCACTTGTCATCCCACCCGGGCCGGTGAGTCATTTCCCAACCCGCTTCGACGTTGTTGACGCACCCGAGCAGTTCGACCAGGTGCTGATGATCATCGACTTCCCGAGCGGCGCATGGACGCCACCGCACGCGCCGGGCGGCTCTCTGTACATGACGGTGATTGAAGGCGAGCTCTCGACCAGGAACATGGGCACGCCCGGACAGGCGGACACCTACCCCGCTGGAAGCACCTTCACCGCGGACCCGGGCGAGTACCTGGAGTTGGGCAACGTCGGCGCGGGCAATACTCGCGTCATTGCCACAGTCCTGCTACCGAAAGGCGTGCCGCTGATCTCCGATCGGTCCGGTTCCAGCAGCGACGCGTCCAGCCCGACTGACGTTTCCGGCGTCCAGGATTCCGTGACGCCCGCCCTGCGCCCGACGACCCTCTACCAGTCCTCAATTTCGGTTGAGCGGCCGGCCGGCGCTTTCGAGCTGGTGCACCTGCTGCTCGACCTGGATCCAGGCGTCTGGACGCCACGGCATATGCACGGCGGACAGGAGCTGTCGATCGTGACAAGCGGCGAGCTGACGCTCCAACGCCGGGGTGACGTCCAGAATTTCGCGGCCGGTGAGTCGTGGGTCAACACGAGCGGCCTGGTCCATGCCGCCGGCAACGACGGCAACTCCTTCGCGCAGGTAGTGGCCACGTTCCTGCTTCCAGCAGGTAGGCCGCTCACCTCGGTCGTATAACCCGCGTAATGCGGTCCGTGTAGCCGTTGATGGCTCCACGGACCGCATTACCGTCGCCGTGTTGAGCGGGTGTTCATCGTCGGCGTCAGCGCAACAACTCCGAGAGGCACACGTCGACGGGGGGTCCCTCACTGCAGTTTTAGATGTCGCTAGTGCACGCCACTGCAGTTATTTATGTCGCCCATTGCAGCTATTTACGTCGCGGGGCCCTTTGGCTGAACCGGAGCGCGGCTCTCCCCACTGCAGATGTTTATGTCGTCGGCCACCCTCGCAGACGCCCGCTGCAGATGCGGCCCCTGTTGCTCGCGGCGCTGTGTCCTGGCCGGCACCAGCGCCGCCCGAAGTCTGGGCTGGCCTCTACCCGACGGCGATTGGCCGGCTGAAGTCTATGTGCCCGAAGCAGCCCTGGTCGATTTCATCGAGGGCTATGCGCTCGAGCTGGCCGGCGAGCAGACCGTCGACGTCGTGCTCCGCGCGGTGCCCGACGCATGGCCGTTCTCACCCCACCTGCGCGTCGTACCCGAGACCGTTGCCGCACTCGACCTAACCGAATCGGTCACTCCTTCTCTCGCGGAGCTTGGCCGCGCGCGACTCAAGCAACTCGGCGAGGGGCTCGAGCCATCGTGGGAGCGACGGCCCCAGCGGCGTCGGCCACTTCGGTCGATTCTTCCGTCGAGCGGACGCATGCCGCGACCCCACCCGCGCCTGCAGCACTCGGCGGTTGCCGACGCGCTATGGGATGACCGAGCCGAGCAGGATGCGCGCGGCCTCGTGGCGCTGCTGTTCGTGGCCGGCGGCATGCGCCGAGCCGAGTTCTCAGAAGCGCTGCGCGTCTCCTCCGGCCGAGCAGCCGATTACCCGTGCCGAGATCAGCCACATCCGTGGGACCGACAGCAGTGGGGTGCTCGAGACGCTGCTCGCGCGGCGCCTGATCGAGGATGACCCACGCTCCGGTAGTCGCGGGCGGCCGTCATTCTTGGCCACGACCGCGGACTTTCTGCGCTCGCTCGGCCTCGGCTCGCTCGCCGAGCTGCCGCCGCGACCTGTCCCCACTTCACTTTGATTCGACCTGAAGGGCGAGCGTCCAGCCGTTCAGCTCACCTACCGCGGTGAAGTGCTGGAGCACGATGCTTAACGTTCACCAGCGATCGCTTGGCTGGCGATTCTGGTATCTCTCGGGCGTCGCTGTGCGGTCGCCTTCACACCTTGGCAATGCCGCGCCCCATTGGCTTGACAGTCCTCACGCCCCAGACGAGCAGGTAAAGGACCATCCAGATTTCCGCGATGCCCCCCACAATGAGCACCGCGCCCAGCGCTTTGGGGAACATCCCTGACTTTTAAGAAAGATACCCCAGTGGCACCAGCCACAGGCCAAAGAAGATCTGCGCGATGAGCAGCCCATAGTGCTGGGTGTCGAGCAGCAGCAGGACCACAGCATTTGAGCCCGCGATGCCCAGGGCAGCCATGTCGACGGCACCGGTGGCGACGCGCAAGCCCGCAAACTCGAAGACCGCGGTCAGGCTCGAGATGCCGGCTGCGAGTGCGACGAGTACGACCAATGTCCTGGCCACACTCTGGCGCACGTGCTGCAGTAACACGTAGACGGTCATGGCAAGGAAGACGAAAAGTGTCTGGTCCAGCAGGTCTGAGACAACGCCGAGGCGGACAAGTCGGGCGTTCTCCACAACAGCTGCAGCCGTAGCCGGCAACTACACCTTGGGTTCGACAAATCCTTCGGCAAAGCCGCCGGTGATGCCGACGAACAGGTACAGGACGCCGGCGATTCTCGCGAGGCGCTTGGGTGAGGTCACAGTGCTGATGCTGGTGCCAATGCGGGTCTGGCTCGTTTGCGGGGGTGGAACGGGGACATCGGAGACAGAACGAATGGTGGTTGTCATAGTGTGCGATCTCCTTCACTCTGCGGCTGTGCGTCGCGGACCTGAGGCGGAATCTACTCGGGTGTGCAGGCGCTGCCCTCAAGCGAACGCGTGCAAATCGGGGGGGGGTGTATTTCCAGGGCGTAGCTGTCAGTGCCGCCGTGCGGGCAAACTCTGCCTGTGCCTCAACGTACGATCCTCGGGTCCACGGAGCTATCGCGCGCTTGTGCTCCGCACCGCATCGACCACATTCAGGATCGCCCGGCTGGACACGGCTGCATCGCGCTCGTCGTCGATCAGCGACGCGTGGGTGGCACCCGGTAGCACGTGACGCACGCTGCGGGTTGACAGCACAGCCATTTCGTCCTGCAGCGGCATCCATCCGACCTGCGCTTCGCTGCCCGCGGTGACGACGGCCAGCGGCTTGTCCCCGAGGCTCTCGAGTGCTCGGGCCTGCTGCAGCGCGGCTGGTATGGCGGCGAACTCATCGCGGGAGCCCCGGTTGTCGCCCGCCGTGGAATGGATGGCGCGTTCTTCAGCCCGCACCTGTGGCGGTAGGCCCCCAGCATCTGACAGGTAGAACAGACGCATCACGCCGAGCCGAGCTAAGGACGGCATGAGCCCGACGGCGCGGCGGTAGACGGAGTAGAAGCTCGGATAGTCTGGGAGTTGCGTGAACGCGTCGTTGGGCTGCGAATCCAACAGCACCATGCCCGCCACCTGCTCAGGGAACTTCGCGGCGAACACGCGCGTATACACGCCCCCCGTCGAGTGCCCGACCAGAACGTACGGACCGACCACATCGGCGCGCTCGAGCAAGGTGTGCAGGTCGGTCGCGACAGCAAGCCCATCCTGCGCACCAGTGGACGGGTCACTCCAGCCGTGTCCCGCACGATCGTAGACGCAGACCTGCGTATCACGCGCAACAGCTGGCGCGATCCAGCCGGACATGGTCGCCGCGAGCTCGCCGAGGCCGGCCTCGAGCACCACCGCGGGGCTACCTGTGCCAGAGCACTCGATGTGCAGCCGGTGGCCGCCGACATCGATCAACTGGCCGTGCATGGGGTAGGCGCGGCGGTCGAGCGCGGTGCCGATCGTTTGGTATGCGCCGCCCAAGGCAGCGAGGGTCACGATTCCGAACACGGGATACAGGATGAATCCGCGGGTACGGCTGCGGAGCTGCCGGCGGGCATGCACCACCATCCAGACGATCAGCGCAAGCGCTGCAGGCGGCCAGACCCAGCCCAATGCGTCGAGCGCAGCGTCGCTCGGTGCGAACACGAGGAGGCCGGCGCCGGCCAGCGTCAGGACTCCAGCAGGGACGAACGCCCATCGCTGTGGTTGGCCTGTCCACCGCGCCGAGCCTGCAGCCAGCAGCGCCCAACCCGCGGCAAACCCGAGTAACGCGGTTCCGCTGATGACGTGTTCCTGCTCGCCGCCAAACGGCCCGACGACGAGGACGAGCGCAGCAAGGAGTCCAAAGAACATCGAGCTGACCACAATCGGACCAATCCCGTACCGGCCGGCATGATTGTGCCGATCGGCGCCCGCAACCCCTCCGCGAGTGACAGCTCTGCCAGCATAGGTAGAGATAAGACTTGCAGGGTCTCTGGTGGTTAGCATGGTTCCGTCACCAGGCACTGCCGGGGGCTGCGGGATTTTTCGCCGCTGTCGGTCAATGCGTGCTGTAGTTCATTCATAGGCTCATCCTCCGCGCCCGCCGTTAGAGCCGTCATCGGGGTATCCACCGGTCCACTACGTAGTCGACCGCATGATGCTGCTCATGGCGGGTTGCTGACATCGCCTGGTGCCGCTTTCACGAGGGCACCGGAGAGCCCAGCGCGGCGAGGTAACCGTGAACGTAGCGGATGGCGGCCGAGCCTTCGCCGACCGCCGATGCCACGCGCTTGATCGAGTCCGCGCGCACGTCGCCAACGGCGAAGACGCCCGCCAGGCTCGTAGCAAATGGCGAGTCGCTGCTCGTCCTGGCGTCGGACCCAAGCGCGGTGCCCGTGAGGATGAAGCCGTGCGGGTCGCGCATTACTTTCTCAGGCAACCACGCGGTTCGTGGGGCGGATCCGATGAGGGCGAAGATCGCCGCCGCAGGCATCTCCTCAGTCGTGCCGACCGTTCGATCGCGCAGCACCGCGGCACGGAGTCGACCCTCCCCGTCCGTGCGCACCTCGGCGATTTCCGTGCTCAGGAGGACCTTCACGTTCGGGTGGACCGCGAGCTCGCGCACGAGGTAGTCGGACATGCCAGCGGCCAGCGACGGCCCGCTAACAACAAGGATGACGTGGGCCACGAAGCGGGCGAGGTGGATGGCGGCTTGCCCGGCCGAATTCGCTCCGCCCACGACGAACACGTCCTCGCCCCGGAGTCCAGCCGCCTCAGTCGTGGCCGCGCCGTAGTAGACCCCGCGGCCGAGCAGAGCATCGACACTCGGTATCTCCATCCGCCGGTAGGAGACCCCATCGCCAGAACGACCGCCCGGGCTGCCACCGCGGAACCATCCTCGAGGGTGAGGACGTGGGTGTCCCCTTCGGTGCGCAGACCCGTGACGACCCGAGCGATGAGGAACTGCGCTCCGAATGATCGAGCTTGCATGAACGCACGGTGGGCCAGGTCGGCGCCGCTCACCCCGTGCGGGAAGCCGAGATAGTTGCGCACGAGCGAGGTCGTGCCGGCCTGGCCGCCGACCACCTCGCCCTCGACAACCGCTACGCTGAGGCCCTCCGAAGCAGCGTTCACGGCTGCGGCCAACCCCGCCGGGCCGCCTCCCACGATAGCGACATCAAACGTCGGCCGCTGCCCACTGGGGTCGAGTCCGAGTGCGGCAACGATCTCAACGGCCGACGGCCGGACAAAGATCCGGCCATCATGGAGGATGGCAATAGGCAGCGGGCCTGCCCGCCCGGCGCGCTCGAGCAATGCCCGACCCTCGGGTGACTCAGGTGTATAGAAGTCGAAGGGAAGGGAAACGCGCGCCAGGTGGTCGCGGAAGTTATGCGACATCTCCGACCATCGGTCGCCGACAATCTGGATGAGGGCGAAGCGCGGGCGATGCGTCCGAGCCCAGTCCTCGAGAAACTCAGCGATCGCCAGATGGAATTGCTCGTCCGGTTCCACGACGGGTTTCTGGATGAAGGCATCAATCTCACCCAGGGCCACAGCACGGACGAAGTCCCTGGTCGCAGCGGGATCGGCACCCCACGCATCGGCCGCACTCACGAGCAACGCCCTCTTGGCGGTCGGGTGCAACGGCTGCACGCGGGCCAGGAATGCGATGCCTGAAATGTCGGACAGGCGATGGTCTGCCAGCACGATAGCAACCTCCTGCCCCGCTCACGCAGGTTGCTCAATCGAGCAATGGCATCCGCTCCGGAGCCTATACCGATAACGTCGTATTCGGTGCCTTACCTCCGCTCCAGGCGCGCCACCAACCTCTGGAGGTCCAGTTCGTCGCCGGCGACGACCACGATCGCCGCTGTTGAGGGTGCGCCTGCAATCGGCTCAATCATTGCTGGCGTTGTCCTCCAAGCGCGCTCGCTAGCAGCCGTCCGCTCGGACGATTCTGCCCACCCACCGATTCGGCGTCATGTTGCAACGTGCACGTAGGTTTCGCGGGGCTAGGAGTGGCGCGGCTCGGAGAACCACACGGCGATTTGCGTCCGCGAGTTCACCCCCAGCTTGTTCAGCAGGTGGTGCACGTGTGTTTCGACCGTGCGCACCGAAAGAAATAGCCGCGCAGCGATGTCCTTGTTGCTCAAGCCCTGGGCGACGAGCGTGCCGACCTCTTCCTCCCGCGCGCCGAGAACAACCCCTTTGAGTTGGGTCCGATCCGTCTCAGGCCCCACGTCGGTGCGCTCTCCCAGAGCGAAGGCCACGGCCTCTTCGTGCTCCATCGCGGCGCCGATCTCGAACTCTCGCGCATACGTCGAATCGCCCATGACCACCCGAACCCGCGCTGCCGTCTCAGCCACCAGCGGCGCACCGACGGTGTGTATTTCGAAACGCTGACGGCGACGAAGCCCAGCACCTGCACCCTGTAAGCGAGCCGCCCTGATCGGTTCCTCCGCCGCCAGGGCTGGCGCGGCCAGCAGCTCAATCGAGAGCATCGTCGCCGTACCTCTATCGTCGAAGCGGCGCTTGAGCTTGATTGCTTCCAGGAGCGCGGATCCAGCCTCGGACATGTCGCCTCGTTTGATCGCGGCAACACCGAGCCAGAACAAGTTGTGGGCAAGGATGTACGTATCGCCGTGCTGGCGGCAGGTGAGGGTGGAGGCGTGCATTCTTTGCGCTGTTGCGTCGTGGTCACCCAGTTGCAGTGCGCGAAAGGCATCAATTCTGTCGATATCAGCGTGAACTCTAGCGTCGGATGTTGCCAACGCCAGGCTTCGCGCTTCGTCCAGTAACTGGCCCGAGAGCGCAGCAGAGCGTCCAGAGAACACATGGCCCAGGGCTTGATTCGCCAGAATTTCAGCTGTCAGCCCGGAGTCCCCGGCACATCGCGCGAGAGGCAGCGCTTCTTCGAGAACTGACCAGGCCGGAAGCTGATGGTTGGCAGCCATATAGATGTTGCCGAGAACGAACAGAGCTCTGGCCCGAGGACGGTCTCCCGCAGGACCGGCGCCGAGGAGCGATTGGAGCGTGCTGATCGCCTCCGTGAACGAGCGTGCAGCCCACCAGAAGTGGAGCGAGGCTGCGAAGTCCAGTCCGGCGTCCAGCTGAGCTTCGTTCTCGATACAGTATTGGAGGGCAACTCGGATATTGCTGGCCTCAGCGTCCAGCCGATCAAACAACGCAGGAAGACGTGCACTGAATGAGTCCGCCTCGGCGCTGACACCCAGTCGGCTGTACCAGGACAAATGCCTGGACCGCGTCGCGTCGACCTCACCCGCATCATGGAGCCGCTCGAGAGCATATTTCTGCATCGTCTCGTTGAGCCTGAAGCGAGACCGCACGTTGGTGCCGACTCGATTGACCAGCGACTTTTCGACCAGGCTGGAGAGGAGGTCGATGATTGCTTCTCTTGCTTGCTGGGTGGTGGAGCCGATCGCTTCCACGGCTTCCAGATCGAAGTCTCCCACGAAAACGCCGAGCTTTCCGAACAGCGCCTGTTCGTTCGGAGGAAGCAGGTCATAGCTCCAGTCGATCGCTGCACGGAGTGTCTGCTGCCGCGGGACCCCGGACCGACTTCCACCTACGAGCAGGTCGAAACGGTCCTTCAAACGCGTGACGATCTCTTCAACCCCCAGGGCGCGCGTGCGGACCGCCGCCAACTCGAGTGCAAGTGGCATCCCATCCAGACGGCGGCAGAGCTCGACAACGGTCACATGGTTTTCAGCAGAAAGCTCAAATTGGCCACTTGCTGCTGCCGCCCGTTCACAGAACAAGGAGACCGCTTCGAACTGACTGAGCTGGTCAATCGACGTCGCAGAACTGACCTCGGGAACCGCGAGCGGTGGCACGGGATAGACGAACTCTCCGTCGCTGTTGAGCGGCTGACGGCTGGTGGCCAGGACTCGGATGCCTGGCGTCCCACGGAGAATCGCACCAACAACAACCGCGCACGCGTCCAGCAGATGCTCGCAGTTGTCCAGAATAAGGAGCAGCTCCTTGTCCTCCAGGTAGTCGACCAGCAACGAAACGGGGGATCGACCTGCCTGGTCGCGCATGCCCAGCGCGGTCATGATGACCGTGGGTAGGAGGTTTGCGTTGCGAAGCTCCTGAAGCTCCACAAGCCACACGCCGTCAGGTAGTGTTCTGGATAGCTCACGGCCAGCATGAAGTGCCAGTCGCGTCTTCCCGACACCGCCAGCGCCGGTCAGTGTGAGCAGACGCGCGTCAGAGAGCGTGGACCTGATTGCGGCGAGCTCGCGGCGGCGTCCGACGAAACTTGTCAGCTCGGCTGGCAGGTTGCCTCGAGGTTTGCGGGCGGCAAGCTGTGCCATCTCGCGGCACCCTACCACGCGCCATGCGCTCACGGACCAATCCCAGCAGCGGATGTCCAGTACGTGGTGAACCGGTAGTCCCCCCGATGTGTGATCCGTCAACTGGCGAGCAAGATCTGGCTATGAACCAACCACAGCAGGGTGTTACCGAACGCGGCGACACACCAGACGTCCGTTGGAACGACAGCGGATTTCATTCCGAACCCGCTACCGAACTGGCCCGGAGCACGGACGTCGAGCGATTTAGCGTCGTGGTGATCGGTGGTGGCCAGGCTGGACTTGCCGCCGGCTACCACCTGGCCAAGCGCGGGATCGACTTCGTGGTCCTCGAGAAGGGGGCGCGGCTGGGCGAAAGCTGGCGACGACGGTGGGACTCGCTGCGCCTGTTCACCCCAGCGCGCTACGACGGTTTGCCTGGGTGGCCTTTCCCTGGCGACGAGCGAACATACCCCACGAAAGACCAGATGGCGGATTATCTGGAGAAGTACGCAGAACGATTCCGCCTGCCGGTCCGACTCGGGATCGATGTTCTCGGCTTGGCGAGGAACGAACGTGGGCTATTCGTGGTCGAGTGCGCGGACCGCAACATTGAGTCGGACCAAGTAATCGTCGCCACGGGCGCCCACGCAACGCAACGAAGGCCGAGCTTCGCCGCCGATCTCGACCCACAGATCATCCAACTGCACGCAAGCGAGTATCGAAATCCCAGCCAATTACAAAAAGGAGGGGTGCTCGTCGTTGGAGCCGGCAACTCGGGCTCTGAAATCGCGATCGAGTCGGCGCAGGCCGGCCATCGCACGTGGCTCGCTGGCCGCAGCACTGGCCAGGTGTCACCGCCGCGTACAGCCTGGATGGCCGGTTGTTCTGGTTCGTCGCCAACCACGTATTGAACGTCGGAACTCCATTCGGCCGCCGGGCGCGCAAGTCGATGCTTTCCCACGGCGGTCTGCTCATCAACCTCACACGTGAGGATGTGATTCGCGCTGGTGTAGAGCTCACTCCACGCGTCGCGTCCGTTCTTGTCGGCCGGCCCCAGTTGGACGACGCCCGTTGCCTGGACGTCGCCAACGTCGTCTGGTGCACCGGCTTCGGGCACGACTTCAGCTGGATCCGGCTACCCGTGCTCGACGCTGAGGGAATGCCGCGCCACGAACGAGGAGTGCTCTCGATGGGCTCACCCGATCCGTTCGATACTGACCTGGTCGTGCCGTTCCCGCTCGACGACGCCCAGGATTCGGCCGCGACCGCCCTGACGCGCTATTCCGATTTTTCCTTATCTCGGCGTAACCCCCATCCGCTTCGGACGCTGGTGTCGGCGCTGTCGCTGGTGATCGGCTGGGAAGCCCTGGTGGTGGTGGCGGACGGGCGCGGCCTGGCGCGCGCCGAGCAGCTCGAGGTGGTTGCCTGGTCGGCGCGGGCGATGGTCCGCGCAGCTCTCAGCGCAGCGCCTCAGGATGCTGCGCCAGCTTGAGAGCGGAACCACCTGGACCGTCACCAGCCTGGTCGAGCATGGCTTGCTGGCGTTTGCGTCGTCCGAACACTACCGACCAGCCGAGCAGTACCGCGTAGAAACCGTAGAACACGATCGGCGACGCGATTAGAAATTGCTCGATGCTCAAGGTGAAGACGAGATACGTCCGCACCGCGGCTTCGAGGACGAAGCCCAGGCCCCACACGACGTTGCTGAAGCGGATGGCGTGCCGGAAACCGGCCGAACGTTGCCAGCGGTCGTTCACCCAGGCCAACCTGGCCTGGTCGTTGCCAGCCATGAAATACCTGGCGAAAAAGAAGCCGAGCGGACGGGGGAGGGGATTCGAAAAAATGAACGCCAGCCCAATTCCGGCGGTGATGAACGATTCGCGGATCAAGTACACGCGCGGATCGCCCCCGAGTGCCACCAGCCCAACCGCCAGACCGATCGTAAACAGCACGAAACCGGCCAGGAAATCGACGCGCCGCCAGCGCACAATGCCGACCAGCGCGTCCAGCAGCGGCGGAAGACTGGTGGCCAGGAGAGCTGGCAGCTCGGCAACCTGGAATTGGTGGCGCAGGACGAAGTAGATGAAGTAGGGCGCGACGCCGTTGATCAGGATGCTCGGGCCGAAGCGGCGTACCAGCGGCACGACCCCCTTTGGGCCCTCCGCGCCGGGCGGTGTACCGGGGCCGGATCCGCCCGGCCCGGAGGTGTGCTCCGGGGGGCGGTTGGGGCGGACTGCCACGTTGACGCTCACCGGGCACCAGCCGGCTCGAGCTGCGAGCTGACGGGGCGAGCGACGGGCCGAGCGACCAGTGTGCGCTGCTGGCGCCAGAGGGAATAGCCGAGGCCGATCAGGGCGACGCCGGTGGGAATGGCGAACAGCCTTTCGTACTGCGGCATGATGCTGATTGCGATGGTTGCCAGCGTTCCAACAGCCAGGAGTGCCGAAGCCCAGCGGGCGAGGACGTTGGCGCGGAACAGTGCGATGCCGAAGATGAAGCCGCCAGCCAGGTAAGCGATCCCGGTGACGTAGATCACGGTCTGCATCAGGCCGATGTCACCAATCGCGGTGCCATTGTTGGCCGCGGCGATGACGTCGCTGACGTAGTCGGGTGCACTGTGAGCGAGGGTGGGCAGGACAAACGCAGCGACGAATGCGGTGCCGAGCATCAGCAGGTAGCCGGCGGCGAACAGGACGTACCCGAGCAGGCCGAGT
>WNFC01002703.1_pt1 | contig 19108 bp, 19 predicted proteins | sample 5400541 | NCBI WGS metagenome assembly WNFC01 (sample SAMN13153342, study PRJNA577476) | soil metagenome | isolation source: 120 cm saprolite under Douglas fir tree site 2 hole 2 replicate 1 | place: USA:California | collected 2015-04-18 | reverse complement strand
TCGGCTCCGAGCGTCGTGATCTTGCCGGGGCCGAACGCGATTCGTTCGAGCCGTGTGAAGGTGAACTCGAAGTTCGTCGCATTGACACCGACGGTTTTGGTAGCAGCCGCATTGAAGGTCGTGGTCATGGCTCTCTCTCTCTCTCTCTCTCTCTCTCTCTCTCTCTGTTCATCCCGAGGATCAAGCCAGCGACATCTGGTCGAGGTCGTCATAGGAGATCGATCTCTCCATACAGATGAACGCTCTGCGACCACGAAACGCCGCGAAACTCTCTTCCAGCAGCTCGACCAGGGACGCGTATGGCGTCGCGTCGATGTCGGCAGGGTATTGCTTGAGCCAGATACGGGCGTCAGAGCCGCGATGAGCTTGGGAACCGCTCGTCATGTCGCACCTGTCGTTCTAATCGTAAGCGAAATATGACGATCATCATGCTACGAGCTTATTTCCGAAATGAACCTTTGCATTACAATTGTAATATGCAGAGATTTGATCGCCGCTGGGCCGGCAAGGTGATCGAATAGCTCGGCCGATTGCTGCGGTGCATGAGTCCGATGTTGGCACGAACCGGACCTCCCGCGATGTCCGCAGTTTGGTCGCTATCGGGGGGAAAGCGGACATGGCGGTTACGAGCGCCGACTTCCGAGTTTGATGCTGTGGACGGCTCCTCCGCCGGCACATCGGTGCCATGGATGTGGGCGCTGTTAAGGCTCCCACGATTCAGAGGAGTGAGCCATGCAGATGATAACGACAATCGGTTTAGACATCGCCAAGTCGGTTTTCCAGGTTCATGGCGTTGACGCTGGCGGCCAGGTGATTGTTCGCCGGCAATTGAAGCGTCGCTATGTCCTGACGTTCTTCCAGAAGCTGTCGCCGTGTCTGGTCGGTATCGAAGCCTGCGCCTCGGCGCATCACTGGTCACGCGAGCTGCAGGCACTGGGTCACACCGTGCGGTTGATCCCGCCGGCCTATGTGAAGCCCTACGTCAAGCGGCAGAAGAACGATGCGGCTGACGCGGAGGCCATTTGCGAGGCAGTCACCAGGGCTAACATGCGGTTTGTACCAACCAAGACCCCCGAGCAGCAGAGCGGCCTGGTGCTCCACCGCACCCGCCATCTGTTCATCCGTCAGCAGACCGCAGTAATCAATGCAATCCGGGCCCATCTTGCCGAGTTCGGGATCGTTGCGCCGGTCGGGCGTCACGGTGTCGAGGAGCTGCTCAATGTCGTCGCCGATCCGAACGACAAGCGAGTTCCGGACATAGCTCGTGCGTGTCTCTCGGCACTCGGGGCTCAATTGCGAAGGATCAAGGAGCAGATTCTCGAGTTCGACCGGCTGATCAGGGCATGGCACCGATCCAACGAGATGAGCATGCGGCTCGAGGAAGCCCCCGGCGTCGGTCCGGTGCTGGCCACTGCTTTGGTCGCTGCCGTTGCTGATCCAAAGTCCTTCCGATCAGGGCGCAACTTCTCGGCCTGGATCGGTATTGTGCCGAAACAGTACTCGAGTGGAGGCAAGAACAGGCTCGGCAATATCAGCAAACAAGGTGACCGCTATCTGCGCGGCCTGTTTGTGGCCGGCGCGCTTTCTGTCATCCGTTACGCCAAGATCCATGGCACCAAACATCGGCCCTGGCTCACGGCCTTGCTGGCGAGGCGGCCGACCAAGGTTGCGGCCATCGCGCTCGCCAACAAGATCGCACGAATGGTCTGGGCCATGATGGCTAGGGGTGAGCGATACAAGGAACCTGTCGCGCTTGCGCGGTAACCGAGATCGCGCCGGACAACCGGCGTGATGTGAATGTTGGGAGGGCGAACAGCACGTAATGCAGAGCCGGTCGATCCGGCGATCAGGACAACCCACTTGGGTCGAAGCATTGTCAAATGCGGGAGTTTGATCGGGACCTGATCCGCGGAGGGCATTATGGCCAGCGGTCATGTGAACCGCATTTGAAGGCCGGACACATGGCTGCACCGACCAATGCTGCAAAACGTGAAGAAAGTCCTTGCCAACCCGGAGCCGTCCACACATGACCCTTTCGGGACATCGCGCCTTTGACAGACGGTTGCTATTCTCGCTACTGGACTTGCATCATCCGAGGTCTTTTTCAGTGGAATAGTGGCCGCAAATGATCAAATCTAATGAGGCCGACACACCTCGGCTTACCGACGCCGACCGCACGGCGCATTTGGATTTCATCGCTCCTCTCGGTGAGAAGCCGATCTGGAACGATGTTGATAACAAGATCGGAGACATCATCACGCGATTTCCAGGACCAATCACCCTCATCCCCACTACTATAAATTCCTGGATTTTGATTTTGCTCGGTGGGGTCATGACCGCAGGGAGCATCTTCACAATTTTTATTTGCCTTTCCGATCCCTCGCCTGCGGCCAGCATTGGAGTAGCAATTGGAAAATTGGGAACGGCCTTTTTTGGCGCAGGTATCGTTATCGGCATAGCTTGTCTTCGGCCTGGCGCGATCTCGTTGAAACTCGACGAAGCAGGCTTCGAAGTCACCCATCCCTTTCGCAAACGAGCATACCGTTGGAGCGACGTGAGTGATTTCGGGGTGTCTTCCGGCTACAGGAGGTCGGGACACGTGATTTTTAAGGAGGCAAAACCAAGTCTCACCATTTCAGAACGGATCAGAGCAGCACTGCAAGCGGGAAGAAATGGAGATTTACCGGATACGTATGGGTTCGCAGGCAACGATTTGGCGCACCTGATGACCGTTTGGCAAAATTTGGCGACGAAACGAAAGGCTTGACTCAAATTTCGTTAGAGGCGTCGTCGCCCCCGTGTCCGCTGTTGGCACGAAGCTGCCAATCTGGAATGTCCGCAGTTCGGCCGCTAACGGGGGTAGACCGGACATGACGCGGACAGTCCATTTCGGTAGCGATTGACCCCAAGCCGACATCCGGTGCGACGAGCGTAGCATCGCCATGCTTTTAGAGCTCGTCGCCCACACCTATTTTTTGCACATCTGTTTGGACCGGACGTCGAACCTGGCTACAGGCCTATCCATCTGCCAAAGCTCCACATCGTGACTGTCGACGAGCCGCCTGGCGGATTTGATGGCGGACTCATCATCAATACAATCGAATTGAACCACGCCAATGGATCGGTCGTGTAGCCCAACGATATATGCACGATAGACCGGCATCTTAACCTCCAAGTAGCGCGGAATGCTTCATTGGCGAATTTGCAAAATCTCCACGCGCCGGACGACGCGAACCAGCCAACTGCGCGATCAGGGCGCCGGGCCGTTCGTCGGAAGCGCGCCACGGTCGGCGAATGCTTGCCCAGAAGATGAACGGGGGAGCGTATGAATTCGAGGGGAACCGCCTTGTCCTTTTCTAAAAACGGAATAGTGCCCGCCCGACCGCAGATATCCCTCCGAAGCAGGGCGTAACTTGTGGCGAACGCCATGCTCATAGCGACCTTATGCGGCTCATATAAAACCGAGGTTGCAGCGCTCTCGAAATTAAATCTCGCCCGGAAGATATTAGCCCATGTGAGTCAAGCAATCTCGCATGACACGCCGTCAGCAGATCTACAAACGGAGTGATCGACAGCACGGAAGCCTTGCCGCTTCGCAAACGATCGATCTCCACAAAGCCCCGGTCCGCGCCTGACGGGCGAGAACGAACGAAAACAGGTGATGTTATGTCTTCCCCTCAGGTCACCACTGGCGACAGAATTATTGATCCGATGATCGCACTCGCGGGCTGCTCAACGCGCCAGCGCATCGTGGTAGCCGGCTCGAAGAGCATGGAATTGATGCTGGAGTTGCACCGGCGCGGATATTTGCTGGCGGCAGCGGCGGGCAATTGCGGCCGTCCAACCGGACAGTACGACGTTGCGCTTGTGGATTGGCGGCGACGCACGCTTCACGCGCTTGAGCCGACGATGGACTGGCTGGTGAATTTCCTCAGCCCTTGCGCTGTGCTGGTGGTTTGGGTTGACGCACAGAAACCAGCAGCGAACGAAAGCCTTCGCGCCTCGGTGGCGAAACGCGGCTTCGTTATCGTGCACGGCACCGTGCATGAGTGCGGTTGCGCGCTTTTGGCGCGACGATCGCAGGCCTATCCGGTCCAAAAGGCGGCGTAGCGCGCCGTCAGGTGATCGGAATAGCTGAACAACACGGGTAACGTAGCAGCGATAGCGATCACCAGTTGAAGCGAAGCTTGGATGGCAGCATTCGTTTTCACTTGCCCAAATACAAATCTGAATATTCAGCATTGTCTCGACGACGACGACGATGTTCCGGACAACGAATATGAAGTGGTCAAATGCGCAGCCTGCGGCAAGCTGCACTTCATCAATCGCAAGACCGGCGACCTGTTGGGCCCCGAGGAAAAGAAAGAGTAATCTCCGAAATACCTGAGCGCGAGAAGCTAGCAGCGCGTAGGGCTCGGCTGCGGTGCTTCAGTTTTTTGAAAGCGCGACTGATCTACTCATCTGACCCAGCGAGATCGTATTTGTCGTAGGCCACCGGCTGCCTCCGTCCCTCCATCTGGGCCGGAACCTGCGCGATATTGTGCCCAAGCACGACGATATCGTGTTTATTGTCATCGACATTCCGAACATGTTCGCGCAGCAGCGCCTCGACCTTGAAGCCAAGGCTCTCAAACAGCACAAGTTCGTCCTTGCCGGGGGTCTGATGTCCTACGGAGCGCATGTAACGAACGTGTTCCGTCTAGTTGGGGCACATTCTCAAGGGCGAGAAAGCTGCCGACTTGCCGGTACCGCAGATTCCGCGAATCGAATTGGCTATCAACCTCAAGACTGCAAAGGCGCTTGGACTTGATATTCCGACAGCACTCCTCGGAACGCGCCGACGAGGTGATCGAATAGCGCGGCTTCCGATATTGGCAGATACTGTTGCAAAAGTCGAAAATCGGACGACACCGAAAATCTCGCGAAAGTTGATTTTTTATACGTCTCTACCACTGCAACGCTCATTAGCGCCGCTACGCAGGTCCGTGGTAAATTTTGGGTGAAACGATGTGGTCCCTCACGTTGCCGCGCGAGAAACGCATCAGCGGTCCTAGAAATTTTCGCTCGTCAGCCAAAGAAGACTTTTTCAACAATATCGGCACCAAACGGACATCCAGCAATGTCCGTGGTCAGGTCGCTAACGGTGGGAAAGCGGACATGACGATTCCGCAGTCCGACTTCCGAAATTGACCCGGAACGGCCATTGACCCCAGCCGCACTGTCCCGGAGGCCGTGTTGACCAGCGGTCTAACGGCAATCGCGGGAAGGGATACATCACGCGGTGCCGCGGGCTCTATAGCGATTTGGCTTCTGCGCGTGGGGCAGCCGAAGGGTTGAGCAGCATTGGTCGATCCGAACGATATGCGAGCGCGGTGTTGCCGATGACCCACATGACCGCAAACTTGGGTCGAGTGCACCATCAGCTTTCACGATAAGTCCGACTGCAGACCTCAAGAACTGTTGTACTCGCCCGCAAGAAGGCAAGGTAATTGCAGCGGGAAATTAAAAAGCCAAGATTGATCAGTTCAAGCGCAGCTTCCCATGAACTCTCTCTCGGCGCGGATCTCGCTCGCGCGCCCCCATGAATGACCAACGGTCGGAAGCCGCGGCCGCGCTGCCGCTGCTCTGCTCCCGGCTGGATGCCTTTCGAGCAATGAATCAATAATAGACGTGGTTTTGACATATCAATTTCCAGACTTGTGGTCGACGAGACGGCGGTCGTTATGCCTCATCCGGTAAATTCGGGTTCAGGCCAGCTCCGCGACCGCGCCTTCTTTGGAGAGAGTGTGGCCTGCACTCTCAAGGGCCGTGAGCTCCATCGAGTTCCGGGAGCAACACGACACTCTCCTGATCATTGGGGTCAGTGCGCGCAATGACCGCGAGGCAGCTCTCCGAAGCGCTCAGATTGTAGGGCAGATGAGGCATATTGGCGGGGATGTATAGAAACTCCCCGGCTCGTGCGATGAGATGTTGTTCAAGTCTCTCACCATACCACATGCCGGATTCGCCGCTCAGGACATAGATGGCAGTTTCGTGGCCGTCGTGCTTATGCGCATTGGCCCGTCCGTCCGGCGGGAATCTTACGATCTGCAAATGGATTCTCCGCGCTCCTACGGACTGCGCAGAGATACCGGGCGTATACAAGTGTCCCTGCTTTCCGCTGACTTCTGCCCCCGCGCCAACGACTCGGCAGGTCGGCGTAGCGTCATCAATCGCGATGTTAGGCATTACGTGCTCCCTCAGCTCAGTCATCGTCATCTTCCGGCTTCTCTTGATCCGCGGCCATGGCTGCGGAACAACAATCTAAATTGGAGCACGTTACGGATGAGTGGCATTTTTGAATTACGTGGTTACGTCGGTAACCTGCGTTTGGCCAAGATGGGGCGACAAGGTGATCGATGAGATCGGCCGATGTCCGGTTGTGGCACGTTTGAGACATGCCGAATGACCCCGAGGATGTCTGCTAATCGAAGAAGATCGCAAGTGAGCGGAGCGCGGTCAAAGTGACGCGATTATTCGGCTTGGCTGTAATTAGCCCACCAATCTTGCCAAATGTTCTACATTCGCCGCGCGGGTTCGATACGCCCTAGCGCACGGCGGAACCTGCGCTCATGCGTTTTGAGCGATGGTGCGGCTTCGGGCAGGTCCCCTCAGACGGGGTGCATTTTGTGCCGGTGTTGTCAGATGTCGTCGCCGGAGTTTGGTTCTTTAGCGCGGCGCTTGTTGGTCCCATCGCCCTAACTTGAACGCAGCGCCGTTCTCAGAATCGAACGCCGACGCTAGTTGTGGAATTGCGATTCCGATTGCGACTGCGCCAATTTCCATCAGTCGCAGCACGTGGCGGCCCATGATGTTCATGATGTGAGTCCTGCAAAAATGGCTGTGGCGAAGCGAACTGTAGTTTTTCGCGGACGCAGGTCAAACACAGTGTTGGTATCCTACGGTAAATTTATCTCGATCTCCTCCTCCACCGGCAATGGATGTGGGCGCTGTCAAGGCTCCCACGATTCAGAGGAGCTAACGCAGGCCGCGCGATCCAAATAATCCCTCTCGCCATGGCTCACGTCAAAACCTCCGGACACTTACTAGGGTTAGAACTCATTAATTTTTCTGCACTGACAATACGATCCTGATTCGTTTTTGGAAGGGATTGGGATCGTGCGCAGGAAGTTATTTTGGCTGAGCGATGAGCAATGGGTTGGGATCGAACCTCACCTGCCGACGGACGTACGAGGGGTCGAGCGGGCGGACGATCGCCGCGTCATCAGCGGCATCGTGCACGTGCTCAAAAGCGGCTGTCGCTGGTGCGATTGTCCACCCGAGTATGGCCCACCGACGACGATCTATAACCGTTTCGTGCGTTGGGCGCGGCGCGGCATCTGGGAGAATTTGTTCCGCGAACTTGCCGGGAACGGGCGATCCGCAGACACGCAGATGATCGACTCTACGCACGTCAAAGCGCACCGCTCGGCGGCAGGCGGAAAAGGGGGGAGCAGAAGCAGGCTGTTGGCCGTTCGCGCGGAGGGCGTAACACGAAGATACACGCACTCGCAGATGCTAAAGGGCGCCTCATCGCTCTCCTGTTGACTGGAGGCGAAGCACACGACTGCCCGGTTGCGGAGCGACTGATCCGCAGAGTGAAGCCGGCCAAACGCATGCTCGGCGACAAAGCCTATGACAGCACCGAATTGCGCGAGGAACTGAACGAGCGCGGAACCAAGCCCGTCATCCCTAACCGCAGCAACAGAAAGCAGCCGTTCAGCTTCAGCAAGCGTCTCTACAAGCTGCGCTGGCGCATCGAGAGTGCCTTCAACAGATTAAAGGACTTCCGACGCATCGCAACGCGCTACGACCGGCTGGCGCGAAACTATCTCGCCTCTGTCTGTCTCGCCGCCGCTCTTGTATGGTGGATTTAATGAGTCCCGACCCTAGTTACCTATAACGTTGCCGTAACAACCCATCTCGAAAACATATGTGCAAACGTGGCACCTTACAGATAGGTGATAAGGCCAGTGACCTTCCGGTATTTCAGCCGACCAAGTTCGAACTGGTTATCAATCTCAAGAGGGCTAAGGCGCTTGGCCTGGAAATCTCGCCCACGCTACTAGCCCAAGCAGATGAGGTGATCGAATGAGGCGACGAGCGCTTAATCCATTGGAGGTAGCTATGCGGCATTTTCGATGGGTTGTCTTGGCCGTGATCGCGCTGCCGCTAATGGAGTTCGCGTCCGCGCAGGAAGCCGGCGGTCGCTGCCGACCAATTAGCGGACGAATTGGCAATGATCCAGGGTGTTGGATCATTGTAAGCCAGCCAGTTGGAAAACTCACGAAACCGCAGACGTTCTGGTACCTAGACGCCTATCCCACCCGCGCCCTTGCGGAAGCGGCAAAGGGGGCGCACGGGGCCGTTGTCGAGTCTCTGGGAAAACAATGGTTGCTCAGCATAGAAGATGTGGGATGGCGCGCTCCAGCGGGCGCGGAGCGCATTGCAGAGATAGGACCGCTTCCGGTTAAAGCAGGTGAGGCGTACACAGCGCAGTACATGGAAGCGGTTTTTAATCCCGGCATGACCGCGCACGCCCACGTGCACTCAGGTCCGGAGGCTTGGTATACGCTGACCGGAGAAACCTGCCTAGAGACGCCCGACGGCGTACAAATCGGCCGGGCCGGTGCTCAATATGTGATCGTTCCGGGTGGTCCGCCGATGCACTTGACGGCTACAGGCAAGAAGCAGCGTCAGGCGCTAGTCCTCATCCTTCATGACTCGACTAAACCTGCAACGACATTGGTCAGCGACTGGACCCCAAAGGGTTTGTGCAAGAACTAAATGGGTATTGACCTAATAATTCCGACTTCCGCTGTTGGGCACTTTTCAGACATGGCGTTCTCGCCAAGCGATGTCTGCTTCTCGGGGTAGACCGCACGTCAATCAAGGCCGCGCTGAGGTCCGAGTTGGGACCCAACTCGGACATTGGCGCAAAGGACTGATTGACGTCGATTAGCGACGCCATACCAATAACGATCAAGTGTATCCGCGTGACGCCGCGCCGCGCCCCGGCCGGGAGAGGGCGTTTTACCGAGGGATTCCTGCGGGTTCTCCGGTCGATGGGGTCCCGCGTGGCGCCGCCTCGTTGCGAAATGTTTCAACGGTAATAATGGCGACGAGGAAAAGCCACGGAAAACCTCCAAATGCTCCTAACGCCGGATGAGGCGTCGCGTTTGGTTTAGGCTTTTTTCGGCTCTTGCCGCAGCATGGTGCTTTTCTCGTGGTATCGGCACAACCTATCGGTCTTTCGCAACGGGAGTTGCAGCCACCCAATTGCGGCGGCGAACACATCGTTCCCGAGGGCTTTTCGAGGAGCATCCGGCCCTCTGCCGCTGTCGCCGACCTCGTCGAGGCGATCTGGGATTGGGACATTCCGGACGGCGATGCGGCGACGGGCCTTACGATCAAGATACCGCCGAGCACCGCGCCATATTTCGTCGTTCAATACCGCACGCTGACGCATTGCAGATGGCAACGCGGCGCCGACAGCCATGATCACAAGAACTACGGCCACGTGTTGACCCAGACCCAGAGCGGGACCTTTGCGGTCCGTCCTCGTGGTCCGCTTGGTGTCATCACCGCACGGCTCACGCCCGAGGGCGCCGCCAGGTTGGCGCGGGCGTCCATGCATGAGCTCATCAACGTCAAGATCGGATTGCGCAACATTTTCAGGGATCACGATATCGCCCTGCTGGAGGAAAGGGTGATGGAGTCCGGCAGCAGCAGCGAACGAATCGCACGCGTCGAAAGCTTTCTTCTTCAGAATTTCCGTGGGGATCGCGAGGAGTCGGTTTTTTCCCGCGCTTCCTCGTCGCTGCGCCGCAATCCGGGCCTGCGCATGCGAAAGCTCGCATCGCTATTGGACATCAGTCCGCGCCACCTGACGCGCGGCTTCCGCGCAACATTCGGGACCAGCCCTAAACAATATGCGCGACTGGCGCGGATCGAAAAGGTCATCGCTGCGCGGAAGAGCGGCCTTGGCTGGGCGGAGGTCGCATACGCCTGCGGCTTTACTGACCAGGCGCACTTGATCCATGATTTCGGCGCGATCGTGGGCGGAACGCCGGCCGAATTCTTCGGCGCGGCACGGCAGTGGAATTTCCGCGGCGCGGATGCGGTGCCAAGCTTGGCCGATTCTTACAATCCATTTATCGTCTAGATTGGTATTACGAATACATTGGCGTCAACCGCAGCGCGGCGGGATGCGCGATGGCGCAGCTCCGCTGCTCCACCGTTCCGTTACGCGACTGCTTGGCCGTAGATTTTCCGAATTTATCCGTTGAGTAAGGTATTGCCATGACAAACGACGAGATTCATCTGTGTCAATTTTTGTGCTTCTGCCGCGGGCGCAGCAGCCATGCGGAGGCCTGATCACATGCTGACCCACGTCGAGTCCAGCCGCACTATGGCCACCGGCCTCAGCTCAGGCCGTATCCTTGTCGTGGATGACGATCCGGCCGTACGGCACCTGATCTCGGATTATTTCGGGGAGCACGGCATACAGACCGTCTCGGCGACCTGCCGCTCGGCAGCGGCCCGTCAATTAGCTGGCGAGGATCCAAGTGCGATCATTCTCGAGCTGCGCCTCGGCCAGGGCAATGGGCTCGATCTGCTCCGGGAAATTCGTTCCAGTTCGGACGTCCCGGTCATTATTCTAACAGCTGGTTCCGGCGATGAAGTTGACTGTGTGGTCGGACTCGAACTCGGTGCCGACGACTTCCTGACCAAGCCGTTCGGCATCCGCGAATTGTATGCCCGGTATCGCGCTGTGCTGCGGCGCTGTGAGAACCGACGGTCCGTGCGCACCCACGACGTCGAGCAAGGCGGATACAGGTTCGACGGATGGCGACTTGATCGTCGCAGCCGGCGTCTGACCGATCCGCAGGAACGGCCGGTTGCCTTGAGCAAAAGCGAGTACGCCCTGCTGCTGGCCTTCCTCGATGCGCCGGAGCGACCGCTTTCGCGCGAGTATCTGTTGCAGGCGACCCGGCTCCACGAAGACATCTTCGATCGCAGCATCGATGTTCAGGTGCTGCGGCTGCGGCGTAAGCTGGAGGTAGACCCGAAGGCGCCACGTGTCATCAGGACCGAACGCGGCGTTGGCTATGTCTTTGCAATTCCCGTCGAGCAAAGCCGTTGGGCGGATTGGCGCAGCATACCGCAAAATAGCTAATGGTCAGGGCAAGCCGCTCACGCTTGTGTCCGAAGCGGACCTTGCGCCGAGCACGGTCAACCGAGATGCGCACTGCCGTAAGCGCGCGTCGCTCCACTTCCGTTTCTGGCACCAAACGGTCATGGCGGTGCTTTCACCGCAAGTCCGCTATGAGGGGGTGAACGGACCTAACTCTGTTGCGGTCCGAGGGCCGAGTTTGACCGACCCTTACCGGAAGTCGTGCCTGTCGACGAAAGCTCGTCGTCGTGTCGCAATATCTTATTCGCGAAATCTTATGGGCAAATTTGTTTGATCCGCAGCCCCACTGTGCAACATCGGACTCATGCACCGCAGCAATCGGCAGAAACTATTCGATCACCTCGCCGGCCCGGTGGCGATCGAATCTCTGCATATTACAATTGTAATGCAAAGGTTAATTTCGGAAATAGGCTAGTAGCATGAGGATCGTCATATTGCGGTTAGGATTAGAACGACAGGTGCGACATGACGAGCGGTTCCCAGGTTCATCGCGGCTCTGACAGCCGTATCGTGGAGTTTTGCATGACCCTGTTGACGCAAGCTGGGTTGCCTTGAAGGCGTCTGCGTTGCGAGACATTGAGCGTGGTGCGCCGACCGAAGGCGAGCACGTACTGGGCGACATGTAGCCCGGGCTCGCAGCCTCGGTGTCGAGACGCCAATCCTCGATCTGGCCACGTACGCACGTCGCTGCGGCGTTTGCATCTCCGACGATGCACAACGAACGCCTCCGGCCATAAATTGTTGGAAATCGAAAATATCCATCGATTGCCAGAGGTCGTGATGCAAGACGAACATTTGACGATCGACGAGTGCGACGAACTCGCAGAAGCACTGCGCCAAAATGCTGCCGCCTTAGCAAACGGGTCGGAGAAAGAGATTTTGTTGAAGCTGGCGGAGTGCTTTCGCGACCTCGCGAACATAAAAAGGATTCGCAAAGTGAATTAACTTCTCCAAGGTGGTAAGGCCACCCTATCAAGCGACGTCGCCTAGGCACTTTGCGGACATGGCCGGTCTAACTCACGATGTCGGGGTAAAGCGGACTCACGGCCGACATCGCGGAAACGACGCGAATGACCCCGAGCCGACATCAGGTCTCATTTGCTCGGCACAAAAAAGGGATTCATCCGGTGTAGGCCGCCTTGCCGAATTGGGCGGAATGTAGCTCCTGCGAGCCCGGCCAAGGCCCACCTGGCGATGCGGGCTGTCGCGCGCCTTGACGATGTCTTGATTGGCGCCTTGGTCATCTCGACCCCATCTTCTTGATGTTTCGCAGGACCGAGCTTCCGTCTTGAGACTCCAATGGCTCCCAGGAGCCTGACCGGCGGGCGTTACGCTCCATCCCTCCACGAATTAGGACCCACCGAATGCACTCGGCCGTCAAGCGCCCCGCCTTCCTCGTCGCGTTCGCCGCCGTTCTTCTCGCGACGACAGTCCTGCCGCGCGGCGCCGCCGCGCAGGACGCCGATCCCGCTTACGACGAGGCGCAGCCCACCACCCAAGTCGACGCAGCGTCCTTCCAGCAGGTGCTCGCGCCCTACGGCGAGTGGGCCGACAACCAGCAGTACGGCCGCGTCTGGATCCCGACCGCGGCGCGCGATCCCGCGTGGCAGCCCTATACTGCCGGGCAGTGGGTCTACACCGACGAATACGGCTGGTATTTCGTGGGCGAGGAGCCATTCGCCTGGATCGTCTACCACTACGGACGGTGGATCGCCGATCAGACCGACGGCTGGATCTGGATTCCCGACGACGTCTGGGGGCCGGCCTGGGTCGCCTGGCGCCAAGGCGACGGCTTTCTCGGCTGGGCTCCGCTGCCACCGGACACCGGCTATGACATCGACACGGTCCCCGACACGTGGATCTTCGTCGAGACTGCCGCGTTCGTGCGGCCGGACATCCGCAGCTACTGCTTCCCCCGCCACGAGGCTCGCGAACGGTTCTACTCCAGCCGTTTCGAGGATCGCGCCAGGCGACGGGAAGGCTCGCCGATCGGGCACGACGCCGGCATCCAGCCCGCGATTGTGGCCGGCGCCACTGGACATCCGCTACGTCCCTATGAGGTCCGCCCGCAACTCTTTCCCGGCACTGCCGGCTTCATCGGCGGACGGCGCGTCTTCGGCAGGAACGACGCCGATCCCAGCCGGCCGCACCGCGAAATCGCGCTCGAGCGCCAAGTCGAGCCGACCGCGCCGATCCACGAGAACGAAACCCTGCCGCAGCTCGAGCGACAGCCGCAGGCCGCGCCGGGCATCAACCGCACCGAACCGGCCGCCGGGCCGCCGGCGATCCGCACCGGGCCGATGACGACACCCGTCGTTCCGCCGCCGAACGAACGGCCGCAGGTGGCTCCGGCGCCGGTCATCCGCCAGGAGATGCCGCTCCAGCGCCAGCAACTGCCCGTCCAGCGGATCGAACCAAGGCAGTTTGCGCCGGCGGCTCCGCCGACCGCTCGGCCGCTCCTGCAGACCGCTCCGCGCGTCGTGCCGAACGTCCAGCAGCGGAGCGCCGCGCCGCCGCAGGAACGGCCGGTCCGCTAGACGACGTCGTGAGCACGAGGTCGTCGGACGACGGCGACGGGACGCAACCCTCTATGAAATCTGTGACCCATCAAACCACACTCCATCTCTCCTTCAAGATAAAGTGTTGCATCGACCGATTGAGACCACCAGGAAGGAGCGGACATTAAACAGTAAATGCCGCGTTCGCGATTCCGTGGCTATTTTCCCTGTTTCGGTTTGAAAAATCCCTGTTCTTCGAAATATTTTCCCTGTTACTTTTGCGTAGGGAATTGCACAAGATGTCGCTGCGGCACAGCAATTTCTTGCTACAAAATCGGCTCCTAAGAGCCCAAGAATCGCAATTTTCCCCGTAAAATTCCCTGTTAGCAGGGAATTTGCGTGGAGAACCGATTCGAATCCCACTGCGTCGCCAGCCAGCATTTAGCCAATAAAATCAGGCACTTTTTGAATCTGCCGGATTTTCATTCTGACGCTATGTTTCCGGTGCGTCGTCTTGGGCGCGTCATTTGTGGGTCGTCGTCGACGGCAGCGCTGAAGAACAACCAGCTCGTCACTAACCGGGCTGATGGCGAGGTGGATTCGTGGGACAGCGAGGCGGCCAATTTTCCTATCATGCTGACGCGGTTCATGTGCGCGAAATCCGACTCCAGCTCACGGCAGATTGAGGGGTCAGACCTGAACGGCATGCTACGAAGGGCCGTCTTCGGCGCAGACCGCCCCCGCAACCAAGCCCAGAGTTGATCAAGCCCAATCGATCCTTGGCATTCCCTAGACCCGACTTGACACTCGCCTATTTACGTTCTCATTATGTTCTCGCGACTAGAACTTCGGTGAAACGTCAAGGTGAAGGGTCAGGATGGCAGGGACAGCCACCATCCTCCATGCGGACCTAGATGCCTTCTATGCGTCGGTCGAGCAACTGCTCGATCCCACGTTACGGGGCAGACCCATCGCCGTCGGTGGTGGGGTTGTGCTTGCAGCTTCTTACGAAGCCAAGGCCTTCGGGATCCGCGGCGGCATGCCGGGACGGCAAGCGCGCGAACTCTGCCCGCAACTCACTTTTGTCAGCGGCCATTTCAAGGACTACCAACGACTGGGAGATGCCGCCATCAAGGTGGTCGGCGATTTCACGCCGCTCGTCGAGCGGATTTCCATCGACGAGGCCTTTGCTGACGTCGCGGGCTGCACCCATCTCTTCGGCCCGCCTGCCGAAATTGCCAGGGCAATCCGCCAGCGCGTGCGGGCGGAGCTTGGCCTTCCGATCTCGGTCGGCGTAGCGCGCACCAAGCATCTGGCAAAAATTGCCTCGCAAGTCGCCAAGCCCGATGGGCTGGTGGTCGTCGATCCCGATACGGAGCTGGAATTCCTCCACCACCTGCCCGTCGAGCTAATGTGGGGAGTGGGGCCGGTCACGAAGGCGCGACTGGCCGAGATCGGCGTGCTGACTATCGGGCAATTGGCAAAGACTCCAGGATGGTCGCTCGAGCGGTTGCTCGGTCCTGCGGCAGGAGATAAACTCGCAGCGCTGGCGTGGAATCGCGATCCGCGGGAAATCAAGGCTCACCGCCGGGCCCGATCGGCAGGAGCGCAATCGGCGATTGGCAGGAAGCCTGCCGAAGAACGAGTAATTCGACCCGCGTTGCTTCACCTTGCTGACCGAATCGGCACTCGGCTCCGGGCCAAATCCAGGCCTGGCCGAACCGTGACGGTCCGCGTTCGCTTCGCCAACCTGAACTCAGCCACTCGCTCGGTAACGCTCGACGCACCAATCTCCGCGACCGTCATCCTCGCCGAAGTCGCCGAGGAGCTGGCGCGCGCGGTCCTCGCAGATCACCCGGACGAGAAGACCATCTCGCTGCTGGCGATCTCTGTGTCGCATCTCGAGGAGCATTGGGATCTGGAGCTGGAGCTCCCCCTTGGACTTGAAGATGAACAGCGCCGCCCCGGCACTAAGATGGGCATGGCACGTTGGTCGGCTGACCGTGCCGTCGATCGGATCCGCAATCGCTTCGGGTGGGATGCTATTGGATACGGATCGGTCGCGCTGGGCATCTCTCGTTCCGTTCCCGACGAGTTTCGCGAACTCGCCGAAAGGGACCTGTGACTGTCACCAGTCACGGGATATGCAGCGGCAAGATCTGAGCCCAGCAAGCACACCGTGCGTCCAAGGATGCATGCTTCTGGGGCGACCAGGGCTGAGCGCCGTTCTGCCTGAGAACACCGCAACGAAATCGCAACGAATTGGGTGAAACGACCGTGAACAAAACGTGGCGGAAACACCTGCCACGACAAGAAAAATCAATGACTTAGAAAACATGCACTACGTTCGGGACGCAGGGCGTCAGCTCGAGCGCTGCTGTGCGACCACGCTCCGCCTGAGACCACGATGCACTACGAATAACGCGTAGGGGCCCGAATTAGGCGGCCCGTCGTATCGTTACGTGCTCCGGGTCGCAATCGGCTGGCTTGACCTGTGCACTCTGAATAACTTGTCGGGTTGTGCCACGGCCGAGCCAACCTTGCAAATATCGACTTTCGGTCAGCGACGTTCCCAAAGCCGCAAACACGGCGCTGCTGATTACTTGCTGCTGCTGTCGCAGATGATCGTGAAGCAGCTTGTGTCGAGTAATGTAGCCGGCGTTCACGCCGGGCATGGCGTGGTTCATCAGGAGCTTGGCATCGATCTCTGAGACTCCCGCTGCTGTCGCTATGGTTCGGAAGGTTTGACGAAGATCATTACCCCATTTTGACAACTCGTCTCGGTCTTCCTTGGTTTCCGCTAGGTGTCCTGATGCACTGTCAGCTGGAAATACCCATTCTCGCGCTTGGGACGGATGCATCTCCCTGCCGAAGCGAATTGCTCGAATGAGACAAAGAACCATCTGCCGTGATAGCGGAATATCGAAAGCTCGCTTCTTGCCACCCTTCGGCTTAGAGATGTGCAGCGTGCGCCGCCGAAAATCGATACGATCGGGTCTTATTTCCTGCAAGGCGGCGGGTCGCGATCCAGACAGTAACGTGAACAGATGGAATTCACGGCGGACCGGGTTGTCCAGGCCGGCCAACTCTAAGAACCATCCTTTCAAGTCGCCGATACCCATCCCGGTGTCGCGGCGTTTCTCCTCGTTCCAATCGATCGCATCTGCAGGATTGTCGGGCGGCAGCGACCTATTGGTTTTGCGAGCGTGATTGTAGATAGCTCGCAACGTACGCATGCTGCCATTTGCCATGTATGGCCCGTTCTCTCTTGTGACATCGTCGTGCTTCCTTGCCACGAGCGCTGGGTCCGTTACGAGCGCGCGGAGAGGGATGTCTAGCCACTCCACAAAGATCCGTTCGACGTGGCCGCGATACCCGTCAATTGTCGTTTCGCTGCGACCTTTTCGAACAAGATGAGCCTCCAAATATCGTTGCCAAGCCTGCCTGAGCGTCACGTCCACCTGAGCGTCCGGCTTACTCGCTGCGGTTTCGACCGCGTCGACCCGGACACCGCGCTGGTCTGCCCTTGGGTGCAGTCCTTTGCTAATCTGAGCTAAATGCTCTTTCGCGATTGCGCGTGCAGTTCGCGTCGACATTTCACGCGTGTCGCCAATCGAAACTCGGATAGATGATGCGCGCTTTCCTCCCTGTCTGAGATCGCCCTGCACCGTAAAGGTCCTTTTCCGCTTTCCTACTACGACAAAGAAGCCCTTCAATTCCGTGTCGCGAGCTAAGTACCAACCATCATTTGGATTGGGTAACTGAGCGATCGTCTTGTCAGTCAGAAGAATGCGGATGTCGGCCATGAGCGAGGTCCAAGCAAACTAAAACGGTTTTCAAACGGTTTTAGCGAACCGAGAAGTTCGAAGGTTTACGTTCGAGGAAGTGCGAGGCTATGCGAGAAATGCCGATAAACAAATGGCTTCATTAGTTTCATCGTAGCGTAGCGCGCATTTGGAAATTGCTGCGAAGGGTTCATTTTGAACTCTTAATCATCGGGTCCCAGGTTCGAGCCCTGGTGCGCCCACCATCCAGTCTCTGCAAACCTCACGTTTCCAGCACAACGCCAAATAAGGCGTTTCTGCGGGGATTTCCGGCCTCTCAATTCCCGGATTTTGGTCTCTGCAGGCGGTCAAGCGTCTTAGCGGCGATTTTGGGTGCCCTGTCTCTGCATCCTAAAATTCCGTTCCCGGCGGCTGAGGCGCGAGAGCAGGCTTCCGACCGCGTTTGCACCCGCAATTCCGACTTTTGGGGCCACCGTCATTCGGGATTTTGCGCCGGCCGAAGTTATTCCGGATTGAGGCCGAGCGCCTCAAATAGCCGGCTCCAGTCTGTCGGCGGATCGCGGAGCCGCTCGACACCGATGCCGCGGGGCAGGCGACCTTCCACGGCGGCTTTAACAAGATTAGCCGCCATCAACGGTATTGCTGTGTGTGCCGAAAATTAGATTCTGCAATATTGATGGTGAAGGCCGCCAAGGACAGGTCGTGAGACGACGGCGCCGAGGCGCTCAATCGCGCGATGGAGAGGGGCGTCCTTATTCAGAGATCGATGAGTCCTCGACACATTATAATAGGCGGCATATCCGCGTAGGATCCGGCGCAGGTGCGCTTCGCCAAACACGATCATGTGGTCGAGACATTCGCGGCGGATCGAGCCGATGAGTCGCTCAACGTAAGCATTTTGCCAGGGCGATCGGGGTGCGATCGGATGGTCCCGAATTCCCATTGCACGGATCCGCTGCAAAAAGACTGGACCATACGAGGTGTCTCGATCCCGAATAAGATATCGCGGGGCGTGGTCCCACGGGAACGCCTCGGTGACCTGGCGCGAGATCCACTCCGCGGTTGGGCTTGCCGTCACGCCAAACGAAACCAAAAGTCGTCGTCCGTGGCGCACAATGACAAGACAATACAGAATTTGGAATGCGATCGTCGGCAGGACAAAGAGGTCGATCGCCGCGATGCCGTCGACGTGATTGCTGAGAAACGTCCGCCAGCCCTGAGACGGTGGCCGCGAGTGGCGGCACATGTACCGAGCGACCGTCGACTGCGCGACCTCGAAGCCGAGCTTGAGCAACTCACCATGAATACGCGGCGCGCCCCAAAGTGCGTTCGCACGGCTCATCTCGCCAATGAGCGTGCGCAGCTCAGCCGAGGCCTGCGGTCTGCCAACACGGTTGTGGGATCGCCAGCGCCAATACGCCCGAAACCCAGCACGGTGCCAGCGAATGATGGTCTCCGGCCTGACGATCGCAACCACCTCAAGGACGGACGGAAACCAGCGATAGAGCCAAACAAATAGAAAACGATCCGTATTGTTGAGGTGCGGTCGCTTCGGCGTTCGCCGGCGAAGCACATTGACCTGTTGCCGC
>WNFC01002702.1_pt1 | contig 19110 bp, 16 predicted proteins | sample 5400541 | NCBI WGS metagenome assembly WNFC01 (sample SAMN13153342, study PRJNA577476) | soil metagenome | isolation source: 120 cm saprolite under Douglas fir tree site 2 hole 2 replicate 1 | place: USA:California | collected 2015-04-18 | reverse complement strand
AATTTGACCTTTCCTCGCCCGAATATGTCGGGAAGTGATTTTGATGTCGGACCGAAAACCATGAGAAACACCTGGCTGCCGATCAGACTGATTGCCAGAGTTGCAATCATGCCGCGTGAAGTGAAGGCAGGCTTGTCATGGAGAGGGATAAAGACGAGGAGGCATACGATGATTCCGGCAACTGCTCCGGCGAGGATGCCCGTGCCGGCGATCAGAAACGGGTTCGTGGGCATCCGCGTCGCGACCAGCCACGCCGCATAGCCAGCGAAGGAAAAGATGAACCCATAGGCGAGATTGACAAGCCCGAGACTCGACCATGTGATCGACACGGCGATTGCTATGAGGCCATAGATTGCAGCGACAGTGATGGCGTTGATGATGACGAATGCGATGTCCATCAATGGCTGCCTGACAGACGAAAGGACGACGAGGCCTCACCCTTCAGCTTGCCGGCGTGCATTCCAATGATGCGATCGACTTTGCCTTCGAGAAGCGCGACGTTCTGCTCAGCGATGAACATCGCGCTGTCCTTGAGGTCGATTGCAAGAAGGGCTTTCATTACGGCTATGCCGAGTTTTGGTGCGAGCCCAAGCGATGGCTCATCGGAAAGGTAAAGTTTTGCGTCGGTCATGAGGCCTCGACCGATCGACACCATTCTACGCTCGCCGCCGGAGAGCCGTCCGACCGGTGTCTTCATAAGCTTCCGTAGGGGTTCGAAAATGCTCAGTACGCGTTCCTTGCGCTCTTTACGGGTCCGCCAAGCCTCGGGTGTGAAGGCGCCAGAGTCGAGATGTTCTTCTACGGTAAGCCCCTGGAAGATCTCATCTCCCTGCGGCATGATGGCCAATCCTTGGCGAACGATCTGGTGGGTATAGCGCCCCGGGCCCTGGCTGCGGGTTCGTCCGATCTGCTTGCCGTTGAGAAGGATGGATCCGCGCTGCCAGCCGGTAAGTCCGGCAATAGCGTAAAAGAGCGTCGTCTTTCCATGACCGTTGAGTCCGACGATACCAACTCTCTCCCCTGGATGGATAACAAGATCGAGGTCGTGAATAACCCTCAGCGGCCCGTAACCGGCGGAAAGGCCCTCAATTTTCAGAACTGCGGTCATCACGCTGCTCACTGCGTCTCGAAATAGGCTGCTCGGACGGCGGGGCTGTCGATGATCTCAGCGAGTTCACCACGTGCAATGATCTCGCCGGCATCCATCACAATCACCCGGTCTGCAATGGATTCGAGGAGTTCTATGCGGTGCTCGACGATCAGAACCGCAACATTCATCTCCTTGGACAACATCCGCAGGATCTGGTCGATTTCGTCGATCTCGGCGTTGATGAGCCCGGCAGCAGGCTCATCCATCAGGAGAACCTTGGGCTGGCGCATCAGCAAACAGGCCATCAAAAGCTTGCGCCGTTCGAAGGTTTTCAGGCTGATAGTCGGCCGGTCGTAGGGTACGCGGAAGTGAACAAGATCGGCACTGTATTCGGCGTCGAAGCGAGTAAGCAAAGGGCGGAAGGCTTGGCGAGCCGCCTTCATCGTCTCACCCACGGTCAGTTCTTCGGGCACAATCGGTGTTTGATAGGTGCGCCCGATACCAAGCCGCGCGCGCTCGAAGAGGGACAGCTCGTTGATGTCCTGTCCCCCGAAATAAACCTTGCCGGACTTGGGGCGATAACGCCCGGAGAGGATTTCGAGGAGGCTGGTCTTCCCGGCGCCGTTTGGTCCGATAATACCGAGGACCTCGCCCTCACGAAGCTCGAGAGAGATATTCCTCAGCACTTCGCGGCCACCCAGATCCAGCGACAGGTCTTCGCAAGAGAAGTACGGCGTCTCCGGCATGACCCCTGGGCCTTCTGCTCACCACCAAGGTGATGGACGAAGCTTGGATTCGGCAATTTCGTTGGGCCATATGATCTTGTGGTGACCGTCTTGTACTTGCACGTAAAGCTGGCTCATTCCCTTTTCCAGCTCGCCCGCTTGATTGCCAAAGCCATTGTCCGGGAAATGTAGCGCTTCCTGGAATTCATTGTTCATGTTCATCATGCCGCAGACGCCGCGATAGGGATTTTCGCGAATCCACTTGCAATTAGCCTCGAAATCTTCCGGCTTTTTCGTCGCTTCCCACGAGCGCTTGAGGTACTGGACGATGTCATAGCCGTTGCCGGTATAGACAAGGCCCATGTTGCCGACGAATTTCGGGAAGCGCTTGAGATATTTTGCGCGGAAGTCTTGTCCCGTTGTGTCGCCGTAAACTCCTAGCACCGTGCTCCAGCAAAAGCCTTCGGTTGCCGATCCGCCGAGTTCCAGAAATTCGGGCTGCGAAGGTCCATATTGCAAATAGACGATTGCACCGGGCACAGGGTCTGCAGCGAATTGTTTGCAGAAGGCCGCGTATTCGGCCGCGACCCAGTGGTCGATCATGATGGCCCCAGCATCCACCTCCTTGAGTTTCTGAATGACCGGGCTCCAATCGTTGACCGGGTACTGGATGTCGGTCACGGCCGCGAGCTCGAAATTGTATTTCGGGATGGACTCCCGGGCCGCCTTGAGGATCGTCTGACAATAGCCCACTTGCTCGGCGACAATGTGGATCTTGCGGTTCTTGGGCTTCCAAACCCCGGTTTGCTCCATCTTCGTCAGCCAAAGCGGGTAGGTCCAACCGTAGTTGACCTCCGAAGGGTCGGTTTGGAGCACGTGGCTATACCTCTTTGGGTCCGCCTTGTAGGCGATCGTCGCATTGCGCTGCGTGTTGCCCTGCAAATAAGGGCATTTGTACTTGGCGGATTCGTCCATCGCCGGAATCGGGGCGAACAGGAAGGCGTTGGAGATCGCGAGCACCTTCTTGTCGATGCAGGCAGCGATGGCTTGGCGGCAGCTTTCCGGATTTAGCTTGTCGACGTCCGGCACGAAAAGCTCGATCTCACGCCCAAGTACGCCACCGGCCGCATTGATTTCTTCAACGGCCAAATTGGTGCCATTCAGATGATCAGTGTCGTCGGCCACGCCGTAGGGAGTAGAGAGAGAAGACGGAACGCCGATCAATATCTTGTCTTTGCCGGCGGCGATCACTCCAGGTGCCGCGAGTCCGGCAACTGCGGCTGCGGCAGAGCCCGCCGCGATTTTCAGCGCCTTGCGTCGCGACACCGGACGGATGGTCGCGGCCGGCTTTCGTTCACCACTCATCGCAAACTCCTGTCATGTGAGATGCCAAACAACGCGACGCTGTCGCGCGTTCGAATGTATTCGCGCTTGCTTCCGGCGGAAAAAGACTAGAGCAGAGCCGTTGCAGAAGTCAACCAATGAGAATAACAGTTTCTTTAAAGGAAAACAGGCCGCTCCATCTGGTTGCAGCGCCGGCAGATGATCGGATGGTTAGAAACGGATGCGCCGACTAAGTGACGACGACAGCGCCCGGGTTGCGGGGCTCGCCGCAGCTTTATTGCCGTGCGCTTGCGCGGCACAGATGACAGGGAGGTTCGTGCACCGCGCAGATGGCGGTGTGAGCCGCGCAGCAGTGTGACGTCGTGTCGCGGAACGATACGGCGAGCGCCCGGCACGGCACCCCAAGCGATCTCATCTCCATCGCCTTGGCGGCAGCATCCTCGACAGCCGTCATGTCCCAGCCCTCGGGAGCCTCGATCCAGAGCGAAAAGCTAATGGCGATAAAATGTCGCCTCGCCCGGCTGCACAAAAACTTTCCACTTCAAGTGTTAGAAAAAGAACGTTTCCTGATAAGAAAACGAACAGGCATGCGGCAAGATTAGGCCCGGCGTCGTGGATAGATGATCACCGAGAGGTACGTCATGGGCCGCTTCACCAGCAATTCAGGTCCATGCAGCGCACCGGAATCGACCGGCTGTCTCGCGGGCGCCTCCGCGGCGCCCAATGAAGCGGGTCTGGTAATGCGGATGCTCGCACACGGTGGTGGCGAACTGATGCGTGGTCTGAAAGTTGCGTTTCACGTCGCCGGAAGTGCTGCTGCGGGGACAGCGCTGGCGCGCCGTCGGAAGTGAAAGGTCCCCCTGGGCTCCTGCGTGTGATTGGCTACGGCGCCAAAACGTTGGCGTCCATCACGCTGCCGCCGAACTCTTCGGCAGCATCCTTGAGACACGCCAGCAGGTAGACCGCAGCGGCGCTGTCCGCCAGCACATGGTAAGTCAGGAGATCCTCGACATCGGCGCGCAGAACGATCGCGTTGAGCCGTGCGACCGAGGTTTGGGCGATCGAGAGGTCGTCGAACCGGTGCGGCCGGAAGTCGATCGCGCACAGCTTCGACAGCATATCCGGCGCCACCTCGCCCTGAATCGCGAACCAGGCGTGGCTGTGGCGACGCGGCATCGGACAGGCTCGCTCGCCATCCTCAATCCTCCAATCGGCCTCGAGCTTCGCAAACCCTGTATCGTTGCCACCTCGCATGTCGAGAAGAAGGACTTCGCTTGCGGCCAGCACCAGGCACAGCGAGCCGTCGGGCTGCTGAAACGCGCGGTTGGGCTGGTTTTCGACAACGATGCCACGCTTTTGCATCGCCGGAAGCGTGCCGCGGCCCTTGAAGCCGAGGCGAGGCCGCTCCGATAGGTCGATGATGGCAAGCTGGGAGGTCGGCACGCTCACATCTCCTGTCGCTTGTTGTCAGGATCGTAGAACGGCGTCGGTACGACCCCGGCGTCGACCATGCGCCCGCCGTCGATCCGAATCTGGAACCGCGACCCCGCGGCGGTGCGTGAGACGGGCAGATAAGCGAGGCCGATCACCTTGTTCAACGTCGGCGACCGCACCGCCGAGGTGATCCGCCCCACGATTTCTCCGTCCTCTATCACCAGATGATTTTCCTTAGGGCAAGGCGCATTCCGGTCGGGCAGCGTAAAGCCGGCGAGCACGCGGCCGATGCCTTTGGCGATCTGCATGTCGACCGAGCGCTTGCCGAGATAGGCTGCCTTCGTCTTCGACAGCGCCCATGTCATTCCGGCTTCCGCGGGATGGGTGAGGCCGTCGGTATCCTGGCCGACGATAATATGTCCCTTCTCAAGCCGGAGGACCCGCTGGGCCTCGACGCCGAACGGCTTGATGTCGAACGATTGCCCGGCCTCGAACACGAGGTCCCACAGCTTTCCGCCGAGCCCCGAGGGGCAGTGAATCTCGAACCCGGCCTCGCCGACGAAGCCGACGCGCAGCACGCGAACGGGAATGCCGGCGAGATGACCGGTGCGCACGGCAAGATAGGGGAACGCCGCGGCGGAAAAATCGACGTTGCTCTCCAGCCTCTCGATCACGGCCCGCGCCTGCGGGCCGGCGATGTTGATGCCGGCATAGGCCGCGGTGACATTGGCGATATCGACGTCGAGCCGCCACTGCTGATTCCAGAAGCCCATCAGCCGATAGACCTGGTCGACGGCGCCGGTCGTCGCCGTGATGTAGAAGTGCTGATCATGCAGGCGGCATGCGACCCCGTCATCGATGATGACGCCGGTTTCGTCGGTCAAAAGCGCGTAGCGCGTGCGCCCCACAGGCTGCTTGAGAAAATTGAAGGTGTAGATGCGGTCGACGAACGCCGCCGCATCGGGTCCGCGAATGTCAAGCCCGCCGAGCGTCGACACGTCGATGATGCCGACATTCTCGCGCACGGCCCTGACCTCGGCGACGATCGCCTCCGCGCTCCTCTCCTTCGGGCCATAATAAGCCGGCCGCATCCACAGCCCCGCCGTCATCATGCGGGCGCCTAGCGCCAGGTGCCGGTCGTGCATCGCCGTGAGACGGGTCGGCTCGTATCCGCGTCCGGCAAGATGACCGAACTTCTCCGGTACCAGCGGCGGGCGGAACGTCGTCGTGCCGACCTTCTGGATGTCGCGGCCGGTGGCCCGCGCCACCATGCGTATGGTGTTGAGATTGGCATGGCGGCCCTGACTGGGGCCAAGCCCGGCGGTGGAGTAGCGCTTGACGAGCTGGATGTCGTCGTAGCCGTCGTGCACGGAATCAATGATGTCGCGTGTGCGCAGATCTTCGTCGAAATCGATGAAGTCCTTGCCGCCAGGGGATTCGGTGATCGGCCATGGATGGGTGATATCCCTTGCCGTCGTGTCTTCCGCTGCCGCGGGCGGAGCGGTATCCCGGCCGAGAGCCGCCAGCGCGGCCGAGCCTCCGACCTGCGCGCCATGATCGCCGGCAAGCGCTTCCGACCAGACCCCGGCAACCGAACCGGCCACGCTCACACCTGAAGGCAGATCGGTGGCCCGGTGCATCGCGATCGCGGGATCGTAGACGACTTTCGCGCCGGTGTGGCACGCCAGGTTAATGGCCGGCGTGTAGCCCGCGCTCATCAGCACGAGATCGCAATCGACCCATTCGGGTGGACCGCGCCTGTCCTGGTCCAGTATTGACGCGATCGCGACGGCGCCGACGTGATGACGGCCCTTCGCGGCGATGAGGGTGGTGCTTGGCACAATGCGAATTCCGCGCGCCCTGGCCGCCGCGTCGTCGCTGCCGTTTGGCTCTTTCCGTAGATCGACGATGGCAACGACCCCGATGCCGGCGTCCAGCAGGTCGAGTGCTGCGTCATAGCCGAAGCGGTTGGCCGTCGCGATCACAGCCCGACTGCCGGGCCTGACGCCATAAAGCCGCATCAGCCGTTGCGCGGCGTCGGCGAACATGATGCCGGGAAGGTCGTTCCTGGCAAACACGATCGGCTGATCATAGCCGCCGGTCGCAAGCACGGTTTGCTTCGCGCGGATCTTGTAGAGGCGATCGCCCTTGAGTGCGGATGCCCAGTTGTCGACGAAGAGGCCGCTGACGGTCGTGTCCGACATGATCCGCAGATGAGGGATGCGCAACGCGCGCGACAGCAGGCCGAGCCGCTTTGCTTCGGCTTCGGCACGGCCGCCTTGCGTGCGTCCGAACAGCAGCGACCCTCCCGGTATCGGCCACTCGTCGATCAGCAGGACTTCCGCGCCGGCTTCGGCCGCGGCGATCGCGGCGTTGAGGCCCGCGGGACCGCCGCCGATCACCAGAACGTCGCAGAACAAATGCTGTTTGTCGTAATGGCCGTGATGCGCTTTCGGGTCGAGCGATCCAAGGCCTGCCAGCGCGCGGATCGGCCGCTCGAACAGCCGCCACGCGCCGTGGGGACGGAAGAAGGTCTTGTAGTAGAACCCGACGGGCAGGAACCGTGCGAACAGGCCGAGCACCGCGAGCCAGTCGAAGTCCAGGCGGCCCATTCGATTGATCGAGGTGACGGCCAGACCCGGTGCGATCTGGCGCCGATCACCACGAACGTTCGGCTCGGCGCCGACTTGCACCATTGTATTGGAATCGTGGCCGGCCATGGTCAGGACGCCACGCGGCCTATGGTATTTGAACGACCGAGAAATCACATGGCGTCCCGATGCCATCAGCGCGCTGGCGACGACGTCGCCGGAAAATCCATCATGCGAAGCGCCGTCGAAACTGAACGTCACGGATTGTTTGCGATCGAGCAGGAGTCCCCAGCCGTCCGCCGGCAGTCTCGTTCGGTCAGCGGTCATGATTTGCCCGCGGAAAAATAATCCGCGGGACTGCTGGTCCACAGAATCTCGTCGGTGAGCCGGTTGCGCCGGGCGATGAACCAGTTGTTGCTGGGCGCATGGATCCACCATTCGTCGACTTCGCCGGCGAGATTGTCCTCGATAAAGAGATAGCTGGTCCATTCGTGATCCGAACAGTCAAGATCAGGCACGCTCTTTACGTCGCCCATCCAGACGAATTCGTCGATGTTGCGCGGGCCGTTGAGGGGGCAGTTCATGATTTTCATGGGCGTAACTTCAATGTCCGACCGAGGCCGCACCCTTTTCGCCGACCAGATCGAAATTGTGGAAGCGATCGAGCGCGAACGGTTTGAGGAGGTCCGGCTGGCGGCCGGTCGCGACGCATTCGGCCATGCGGAAGCCGCACACCGGCGTCGCCTTGAAACCCCAGGTGCCCCAACCGGAGTCGATGTAGTAGTTTTCGACCGGCGTCAATCCCATCACCGGCGAGAAGTCCGGGGTCATGTCGGCGATCCCCGCCCATTGCCTCAACACGCGCAGCTCGGCCATGAAGGGAAACAGCTCGAGCATGTGGGCCATGAGGCCCTCCTTGAAATCGAAGGTCGACCGCGACGCATACAGACCATAAGGATCGGTCGCGCCGCCCATGACCATTTCGCCGCGCGCGCTTTGCGAGATGTAAACGTGCAGCGAGCCGGAGACGACGATCTGGTCCAGGATCGGCTTGACCGGCTCGGAGACGCAGGCCTGCAGCGGAATCGTCTTGATCGGCAGGCGAAAGCCCGCAAGTGCCGACACGCGGCTGGATGACCCGGCGACGGCCTGAATGATCTTGCCGGCATAGATGGTGCCCCGATCGGTCTCGACGCCGACGGCCCGGTTGCCCTGCTTCAGGATCCCGGTCACCTCGGTGCCCGGATGCACTTCCACGCCGCGCGCCATCGCGCCCTTGGCGTAACCCCATGCCACCGCATCGTGCCGCGCCAGCGCACCGGGCGGGTGATAGAGCGCGCCGAGGATGGGGTAACGAACATCCTCCGACATGTTCAGGGTCGGGCACAGGCGGCCGACCTCGTCGGCATCGATCACCTCGGAGTCGACGCCGAGATGCTTGTTCACTTCGGCGCGCCAGCGTGCGGTGCGCATCGCAGCGTCGGTGTGCGCGAGGGTAAAATGCCCGCGCTCCGAATACATGATGTTGATGTCGACCTCTTCGGAGAGCCCGCGAAACAGTTCGACAGATTCCTTGTAAAAGGCGACGCCTTCCGGCGTGAGATAGTTGGCGCGAATGATCGTTGTGTTGCGCGCTGTGTTGCCGCCGCCCAGCCACGCCTTGTCGAGCACGGCGATATTGCTGATGCCGTGACGGCTTGCGAGATAATACGCCGTTGCAAGCCCGTGGCCGCCGGCGCCGATGATGATGACGTCGTAATTTTTCTTGAATTCCGGCTGCCAGCGAAGCTGCGGCGCATCCCGGTAACCGGGATTGAGGCCGTATTTCAAAAGGGCGACGGGCAAGGACGGACTCCGCGGGGGCTGTCGGGGAACCTTTTACGGGGTCCCGACGAGGGGCGGGCCGAAATTGCCTCACCATGTAAATTTTCTCAAGAGGAAAAATTATTTATTGGTATTGAAATTGGGGTCGGGCCTTGGTAAACACCATACATCGTAGCCCCCGGTGCGGGACAAGGACAGATTGCGATGTGCGGGATTGTCGGACTCTTCATCAAGGACAAGGCGCTGGAGCCGCAGCTTGGCCAACTGCTCTCGGTCATGCTGGCGACGATGTGCGATCGCGGGCCCGACAGTGCGGGTTTTGCGATCTACGGAGGCGGCGAGGCGGGCCTTGCAAAGATCACGGTGCAGTCGCCGGATCCCGCGATGTTCAACGGGCTGGACTCCGCGCTTGCCGGCGTGCTTGGCGCCAAGGTCAGCATGGCGACAAAGGACACCCACGCCGTCCTGCGCCTCGACGAGAAGCTGACGGACAGGGCGCGCGAGGTTCTCCGCGGGCAATTTCCACAGCTTCGCGTAATGGGCGTGGGCGAGCGCATCGAGATCTACAAGGAGGTTGGATATCCGACCGAGGTTTCGGAACGCTTCGGCCTTCCGGGCATGACCGGTTCCCACGGCATCGGCCACACGCGCATGGCTACCGAATCGGCGGTTACCACGATGGGCGCGCATCCCTTCTCGACCGGCGTCGACGAGTGTCTCGTCCACAACGGGTCGTTGTCGAACCACAACAATCTGCGCCGCGATCTCAAGCGCGAAGGCAGGACCTTCGAGACCGAAAACGATACCGAAGTGGCCGCCGCCTACCTCACGGCGCAGATGGACAGGGGCCTGAGTCTTGGCGATGCCCTGGAAAAGAGCCTTGACGATCTCGACGGCTTCTACACTTTTGTCGTCGGCACCCGCGACGGATTCGGCGTGCTTCGCGATCGCATCGCCTGCAAGCCGGCCGTCCTGGCCGAGACCGACCGTTACGTCGCCTTCGGTTCCGAATATCGCGCGCTGGTCGGGCTGCCCGGCATTGAGAATGCCAAGGTTTGGGAGCCTGAACCCGCGACCGTGTATTTCTGGGAACGCTGATCATGCCGACAGTTGATCTGGCGACCACGGGTCTGCGCGAACTCAATGAGGCGCTCCATAAGCTGAGCGAAGGCACCAACGAAACGCACTGGGAAATCCTCAATCCCCGGGGGTCTCACGCTGTCGCGGTCGGCGTCAACGCTCCGGCCGAGATCGCCGTCCAGGGGAGCGTCGGTTATTACTGCGCCGGCATGAACCGGCAGGCCAGGATCACGGTGCGCGGCTCGGCCGGACCGGGCGTAGCCGAAAACATGATGTCGGGCGAGGTCATCGTGAAGGGCGACGCCAGCCAGTATGCCGGCGCCACTGGCAAGGGAGGCCTGCTTGTGATCGAAGGCAACGCCTCGTCGCGATGCGGCATCTCGATGAAGGGCATCGATATCGTCGTCAAGGGCAATATCGGCCATATGTCGGCCTTCATGGCCCAGGCCGGAAATCTGGTGGTCTGCGGAGACGCCGGCGCGTCTCTCGGAGACTCAATCTACGAAGCGCGGCTGTTCGTGCGCGGCTCGGTGAAAAGCCTCGGTGCGGATTGCATCGAAAAGGAGATGCGGCCCGAGCATGTCGAGCTGCTGGCGCAGCTTCTGGCGCGGGCAAGCATCACCGATGTGAAGGCCGAGGATTTCAAGCGCTTTGGCTCGGCGCGCAAGCTCTACAATTTCAGCGTAGATCATGCGGACGCCTACGGCTGACCCGGCCCGAATCTTGCAGTCTTATTCAAGGTCAACAGGCGCTCCACGAATGTCTTACGTCAATCCTCCGACCGTTCCTCGCAAATCGGCGACCTTCGACGATTATACGCTATCCGAAATCCGCCGCGCGGCAACGACCGGAATTTACGATATCCGCGGTGGGGGCGCGAAGCGAAGGTTGCCGCATTTCGACGACCTGTTGTTTCTCGGCGCATCGATGTCGCGCTATCCGCTCGAAGGCTATCGCGAGCGATGCGACACCGATGTCGTGCTCGGTTCCCGCTTCGCCAAGAAGCCGCTGCACCTGAAGATTCCGATCACCATTGCCGGCATGAGCTTCGGTTCGCTCTCGGCGAATGCGAAGGAGGCGCTGGGCCGCGCCGCGACCGCGGCGGGCACCTCGACAACGACCGGCGATGGTGGCATGTCGAGCGAAGAGCGCGGACAGTCGCAGACGCTGGTCTATCAATACCTGCCATCGCGCTACGGCATGAACCCGGAGGACCTGCTCAAGGCCGACGCCATCGAGATCGTGATTGGGCAGGGGGCCAAGCCCGGCGGCGGCGGCATGCTGCTGGGGCAGAAGATCACCGATCGCGTCGCGGCAATGCGGACCCTGCCGAAGGGCATCGATCAGCGCTCCGCGTCGCGTCACCCCGACTGGACCGGGCCCGACGATCTCGAGATCAAGATCCTCGAGTTGCGCGAGATCACCGATTGGCAAAAACCCATTTTCATCAAGGTCGGCGGCTCACGGCCCTATTACGACGTCGCACTGGCTGTAAAGTCGGGCGCCGATGTCGTGGTGCTCGATGGCATGCAGGGGGGCACGGCGGCGACACAGGAAGTGTTCATCGAGAACGTCGGACTGCCGACGCTGGCCTGCATTCGTCCCGCGGTTCAGGCGCTGCAGGATCTCGGCATGCATCGGAAGGTTCAGCTCATCATCTCGGGCGGCATTCGCAATGGCGCCGACGTGGCAAAGGCGCTGGCGCTCGGCGCGGACGCGGTGTCGATCGGCACGGCAGCGCTGGTCGCGCTTGGCGACAACGATCCCATCTACGAAGCCGAGTACCAGAAGCTCGGCACGACCGCGGGCGCCTATGACGACTGGCACGAGGGCAAGGACCCGGCCGGAATCACCACGCAGGATCCCGCATTGATGGCGCGGCTCGACCCGGTTCTGGCCGGTCGCCGCCTTGCCAACTATCTGAAAGTCATGACGCTGGAAGTGCAGACCATCGCGCGCGCCTGCGGCAAGAGCCACTTGCACAATCTGGAGCCGGAGGATCTGTGCGCGCTAACTGTTGAAGCCGCCGCGATGGCACGCGTGCCACTCGCCGGGACCGATTGGATCCCCGGTCGCAGCGGCTTCTAACGATCTCGTTAACATCAAACGAAAGAGATGGCGTCGTGTCAAAAGATCTGGCTCTCATCGCGAAGGAACGCGGTATCCGCTACTTCATGATTTCCTTCACCGACCTGTTCGGGTCGCAGCGTGCGAAGCTGGTGCCCGCGTCGGCAATCTCGGAAATGCAGAAGGACGGTGCCGGCTTTGCCGGATTCGCGACCTGGCTCGACATGACCCCGGCGCACCCCGACATGTTTGCGATGCCCGACGCCGCTGCGGTGGTGCAACTGCCCTGGCGCAAGGAAGTGGCCTGGGTACCCGCCGATCTGGTGATGGAGGAGAAGCTGGTCGCGCAAGGGCCGCGCACTATCCTGAAGACCGTCGTCGCCCAGGCAGCAAAACAGGGCCTGAGCGTCAAGACCGGCGTCGAAGCCGAATTCTTTCTCATTGAGTCCGACGGCGCCAGAATTTCCGACTCGAAGGACAATGCCAGCAAGCCCTGCTACGACCAGCAGGCGCTTATGCGGCGATACGACGTCATCGCGGAAATCTGCGACTACATGCAGGAACTCGGCTGGCATCCCTACCAGAACGATCATGAAGACGCGAACGGCCAGTTCGAGATGAACTGGACGTTCGATGATGCGCTCGTCACCGCGGACCGCCATTCGTTCTTCAAGTTCATGGTACGCTCGGTTGCGGAAAAGCATGGCCTGCGTGCCACTTTCATGCCGAAGCCGTTTCCGAATCTCACCGGCTCCGGGTGCCACGTTCACGTCTCGGTGTGGGACGAGGCCGGTTCGTCCAACAAGTTCCACAGCGACGACGACGAAATGGGACTGTCGCCGCAGGGATACAATTTCCTTGGCGGCATCATGAAGCATGCCGAGGGCATCGCCGCGATTACCAATCCCACCGTCAACAGCTACAAGCGCATCAATGCGCCGCGTACCGTATCGGGCGCGACATGGTCGCCCAACACCGTGACGTGGACAGGCAACAACCGTACCCACATGGTGCGCGTGCCCGGCAAGGGACGTTTCGAGCTGCGTCTGCCGGACGGCGCCGCGAATCCATATCTGCTGCAGGCTGCTATCATTGCGGTCGGACTCGAGGGGATCAGCTCGAAGGCAGATCCCGGAAAGCGCCTCGACATCGATATGTACGCGCTAGGCCACACCGTGGAGAATGCGCCGAAATTGCCGCTCAACCTGCTGGATGCGTTGCGCGCCTTCGACCGCGACAAGGAATTGAAGGCGGCCCTCGGCAACGAGTTCTCGGAGGCGTATCTGCGGCTGAAGCACCAGGAGTGGAACAGCTATGCCGCGCATTTCACGCAGTGGGAAAGGGACGTAACGCTCGATATCTGACGCCGCCCTCGATCGATGCATGACCTTCGCCCAACTTGCCGCTCAAGACAGTCAGCTTCGTCGCGGATAGATGATGATGGACAGATATGTCATGGGTGCCTTGATCAATTCTTCGGGGCCATGGCGTCCAGCTGCATCGAAGAACAGGGAATCGCCGGGCTCCAAAACGTAACTGCGGTCTGCGTGGCGATATCGCACCTTGCCTGTCAGCATGTAGATGAACTCGACGCCGGCGTGCCGGAAGTCGATGTAGGGTTCGGCATCGGCCTTGAGCGTGATGAGATATGGCTCCACGGTGACCTCGCCCCCGAGCGAATGTCCAAGCAGATCGTACATATGCCCGGCCTTGGTGCCGCGCCGTTCGATCCTCACTCCCGTTCCGGCCTTGACGAAGGAACAGTCGCGTTGCTCGCCGGTCTCGCGAAACAGTCCGGCGATCGGAACGTTCAACGCCTTCGCCAGAGCCGACAGCGTGGACAAAGAAGGAGAAATCGAGCCGTTCTCGATCTTCGACAGCATCCCGATCGAGATACCGGAAGCCACGCCCAATTCTGAAACGGTCAGGTCGAAGCTTTTTCGAAGCCGCCTGACCTCGGCGCCGATCTCGGATTCGAGGGTTGGTGCCGCTTCTTTCGGCGCGGACGAGCCCGTCAAAAGGACGCTTTCTCTTTTTGTCGGCGCAGCAGCGGCTTTCCGACGTTGAACGACGGCTTTCTTCACCATCTGTCTTCCCCTAAGAATCGAACGTCCCGGAATGCGGGTGCATCGTTTGATGTCTCGCAAAGAGCTATCTTATTGTTTCTTGTAAGGAAATATCAATTGTGGCGCCGTCCCCAGTGCTTGGCGCGCGCCAAACGGCTAGATGCCAGGGGTGATCGCGTAGGCTGCACAGGCGCGCTTACCGCGGCTAAACGAATGTATATTCTGTAGTGTCAATATAGTCAGCGGCAATCGATCATGTGTCGCTGGCGAAAACGGCAAAACATGAGAAGCTGCGCTTCGCCTTCTCAGCACCTACTTGTCGAGCGACGACTATCGGGCGAGCTGCCGATTCTGCATAGACGAACTGTCAATAAACCGGTCTATTTCCCAAGGCCTCCGCACGCCGAATTTTCCCTCGGTTGCATTTCCAGCTGCCGAATTCGGTGAGTTCTCCCATGGGGGGAACTCCGCGTAGTAAGAACGCGCAGCCAGACTATTGCAATCGAGTTCACGAAGGGCACCGATGAAGCACATTGCAGGCACACGGCGATGGCTGGCCGTTCTCGCGGGCGGACTCATCGGCTATCTCATATTGGCCTATGTTGTATTGCCGGCACTATGGAAGCATCACGAGCATGAACCGGGCCTGGCTGCCCTGCCGATGGTAACGCGCACCGGCTCCGGCATTCCGGGAGACGCGCTCAACGTCGGGCTTGTCGCTAGCAAAGAGGATGTCCTCCGCGCCATGCATGCGGCCGATTGGTTTCCGGCCGACCCGATTACATTGCGCACCAGCATCGAAATCATAGGCAGCGTGGTGCTTGATCGGCCATACCACGATGCGCCGGTGAGCCCGCTTTACTACGAAGGGAAAAAGGAGGAGCTCGCTTTCGAGAAGCCGGATGGCAGAAGCGCAGATAGACGGCACCACGTTCGCTTTTGGCTTGTCCTTGAAAAAGGAACGGACGGCCGACCGGTTTGGCTCGGTTCGATTACGTTCGACCGTAGGGTTGGCCTGAGCCGCGACACCGGGCAGGTAACCCACCATATCGGCCCAAATATCGATGCGGAACGCGACCTGCTGATGCACGATTTGCGCGAAGCAGACATGGTTCAGAACTTCTTCCGGATTTCCGGAACGGGACCGACGTTGTTCGGCCGAAATGGCGAAGGCGATCCGTACTATACGGATGGAGAGATCGACATCGCCACTCTGGTTATCGATGGCGCCAGGCGAATGGAACCGCCAGTGATGATGCCCCCGCCGGCGCTGATTGCCCTAAAGGATCAGGTCTGGCACAGCATCAGCAATGCGGTTGGCCAATAATCGCACGATATTTCTTGGCCTTTATCGTTTCAGCCGTTCGCGGAGATCGCCAATAAGGCGGGTCAAGTCGCGGTCATTTGGGGTGATGCGAGAGAGCTGTTCGGCATATTCGAGGGCGGCGCCGATGTCGCCAGCGTCACGGTTAAACGTTACGAGCGCCAACAAGCTCTCGCGATCGTCCGGATGTCGGGCGAGATTCTCTTTCAGGACCTTCATCGATTCGTCGACTCGGCCGGACGTATGCAGTGCGACGGCATAGACATAGGCGTACCGGGATCGATCGGGCTCCATTTCGGTTGCCGTACGGAATTCGGCGAGGGCGTCATCAGGGCGTTTCTGCCTGGTCAGAGTGAGCCCAAGCGCATGGTGCAGTCCCGCGTCCTGGCGTGAAAATGCAGTCGCTGTCCGTAGGACGGTCTCTGCGTCGCCTTCCCGGCCAAGTTGCCGATACAGATCGGCCAGATTGATCGCCGCAGGCGCAAATTGAGGGCTGAGCCGAAGCGCAGCTTTATATTCGTTCTCGGCATCGGTTGCGACGCCGCGACGCGCAAAGAAGTTCCCAAGTGTCGCGCGGGCTTCCGGCCGATCGGCGTTGAAACGCTGCGCGGCGATGAACTCGGCCGCCGCGCGCTCGAAAGCCTCGCGATCGGAGGCCGGCTGGCTTGTGGCCGGCACGTCGGCCAAGACCGAAACTGCCCTGATGCGGACGCCGCGGCTTGAATCGGTGAGAAGGGGTGAGACAAGCTGCCAGATCCGGTTGCCCGGAAGGCCGTCGAGCATGTCAAGCGCCGCGTTCCGCACCATCGGATCGGGATCAGCCAATCCCTTGCGGGCGAGTTCGATGTTAGCCGGCGAGACTCGCGAATGAAGTTCGCTGAGAGCGCTCGCCCGCGCGATCGCCGGCGTTGCGGGGCTGGCCGCGACCAGCGCCAGCAGCGCCGTCGCATCGGAACGGTCGGTCCAAGATGCCTGGAACGCCTCCGCATAATTCTGGAAGCCTTTTCGCGTTGCTCCGTGCCACTGCTCGATCGTGTCTGCCGCCCACTGCGCGGATTTGTCCGCATGGCAGTCGTTGCAGGCATTCGGGGTACCAAGCTTCACGGAGACATCCGGTCGGGGAATTCGAAAGCTGTGATCGTGCCGTTTGTCGATCACCATGTAAGCACTCACCGGCATATGGCATGAAACACAGCTTATCGCCGGCGCCACTCCTTCGTGGCGATTGTGCGAGGCAACTTCATATTTGTCTGAGGCATGGCATTGCAGACACACGCCGTCGCCTGAAGCACGCAGCTTGGCGGCATGAGGTTCGTGGCAGTCGCTGCAGGTCACCCCGGCCGCAAACATCTTGCTCTGCTTGAACGGGCCGTAATTGTAGACTTCGTCGAGCATCTGCCCGTCGGCATGATAGAGTCCGCGTGCGATGGTGGAGACCATGTGAGTGTCGGACAAGGGCTGTCCGGGAACCCAGTCCTCAGAGAATTCTCCGCGTCGCGCGTGGCAGAGCCCGCAGGTCTCGACCTCCCTGCGCGTTGGCGCAGGGGCGACATTGCGATGTGGATTGCTGGTTTTGGGATCAGGCTGCCAGCTAACGCCGTCTCGCTCGTTCAGAAAAACGGCAAGCCCTTTGCGAGGATCCTCGTCCTTTCCAAACCAGTTCCGCTGGCTGCGAGCCCAATCTACGTGTCGAGAGCCTTTGCCGTGGCACGCCTCGCAACCGACGCTGATTTCCGTCCAAATCGTGTGGAAGCGATCACTGGCCGCATCGTAGTTTTTCTGCACACCGGTCGAGTGGCACTCGGCGCACATGAAATTCCAGTTTTGATTGAGCTTGGTCCAGTGCAATACGTCGTCGTGCTTGATCTCTTCATTGGGATAAAGATGAAACCAGCGTTGACCGCCCTGTTGCTTCGGCCGGCTGTCCCAGGCAATCGAAAGCGCCTGTATCCGGCCATCGGGAAATTCGATCAGATATTGCTGCAGGGGATCAATGCCGAACGTGTATTGCACCTCGAAGGTCGCAAGTTTGCCGTCGGTGCCGTCGGTCTCGACGAAAAACTTGCTATCTCTCTTGAAGAAGCGGGAATGGACGCCGAAATAGTCGAAGCCCGCGTCGTCAAAATTGCCAAGCACGGAGGTGGCATTGGCGTGCTGCATGGCATGCTTGTGCTGGGATTCTTTCCACAGCGCGGTTTCGGCCTGGTGGCACCCAGCACAGGTTTCGCTGCCGACGAAGGCGAGCGCAGGGGTAGCGCTGCTGGTACGAAACGCTTCGGGCAAGACGAATCTGCCCTCGGTGACAAACACTACCGCCAGTGCCCCAATCGCGAGGGCCATTACCGCCGCCAACGCGGCTATTCGCGGCTTTGACTTCCAGGAGCGGAGTGGCGGGGCGTGAGCATCGTTGCTCCGGACGTCTGCCGCGATTTCGGCCGGCTTCAGTGTGGCGGCGCGCCTCGATAGCTTATCGCTCTTGCCGGCTCTGTTCTTTTTGCGCGCCACGAATTGCTACCCGCTGCTTTGGCTAAGGGCGAATTCCTAAAGTGCTTACGTCTGGTCTGAGCGGCTGTCGGCACTATCTCCACGGAGAATGCGCCGACGGACTTATCAGCCGGCGGCGCAGCGTCGTTTCAATTTCCGGTTGGCATCGGGATGGAAATGCCTTGCTTTTCCAGTGCCTCCCTTACCGAGTTGAACTTTTCATAGTTCGATAGCGTTATTGGGCCGGTGTAACCGTAGCTTTGCACCTTGCGCGGAGGATACTTGACGTAAGTGGCCATGATGCGCTTCAACTCCTGTTCCATCACGACGCCCATCCAGGTGCGCTCCGTGAAGTTGTTCATGAAGATATCATAGCGCTCCTGGATAGTCCTTCCTTCGCTGCGGGTAGACCAACTTTCAGAAGCCCGGTGCGCATCGGACTTTGGCCGGTGATGAATGCGGCGCGCCCCGCGGTGCAGGATTGCTGGCCGTAGTAGTCCGTGAGGATCGCGCCCTCATTGGCGATGCGGTCGATGTTGGGCGTGCGGTAGCCCATTTGGCCGCGGTTGTAGGCGCTGATGTTCCAGTAGCCGATGTCGTCGCCCATGATGACGAGGATGTTGGGCTTTTGCTGCTGCGCCGATGCAGGCGCACCTGCAACCATGATGGCGGTCAGTGATGCCAGCAGACTGCGCCAAATGTACCTGCTTGCGTTCATCGTTGCTTCCTCCATATCGGCCTGACGAGACTCGTGCTGCAGCTCCACGGATCTGATTTCGGAGCCTCAAAAACGCGTCAAGTTCGCCGCCGGCGGGTTGGGATGCTTCGCGAGACTCTCCTTGTATTCCTCCACCGCCTTCAACACCGGCCCGATCACCCACTCGTACATTGCTCCTACGTTGTACTCCTCGCGCGGGTCAGACTCGATGTTGAAGATCTTGGGGTAGCCGTTCATCGCCGCCGCGCTGCCACCAGTCCCCGCCAGTAGGTTCGCACCGCCCCAGCCGCTGCGGCCCGGCGCCACGTCGGCGAAATACGCGCGGAACTGCTTCCAGCGCGCTGCCACGAGATCGGGACCAAC
>WNFC01002701.1_pt1 | contig 19113 bp, 14 predicted proteins | sample 5400541 | NCBI WGS metagenome assembly WNFC01 (sample SAMN13153342, study PRJNA577476) | soil metagenome | isolation source: 120 cm saprolite under Douglas fir tree site 2 hole 2 replicate 1 | place: USA:California | collected 2015-04-18 | reverse complement strand
CAAAGAAAAGATCGGCGGGGTGGCCGAGTCCTACGGCGAACATATGGTGCGCCCACACCGCGAGGCTCAGAAACGCGATCGCCACACCGGAGGCGGCAACGAACTCGTAACCGTAGATCGGCTTACCTGAGAAGACCGGGACGACCTCCGAGATCATCCCAAAAGCGGGCAGAACCATGATGTAGACTTCAGGGTGTCCAAAGGTCCAGAAGACGTGCTGCCACAGCACTGCCGAGCCGCCGGTAGAGGGCCTGAAGAAGTTCGCGTTAAGCAGGCGATCGAATAGCAGCATTACCAACCCTGCATTCAGCACCGGGATCACGAGTACTATCAGGAAGCCCGTCACCAGCGTCATCCAAACGAACAGTGGCAAGCGCGCGAAAGTCATTCCTTTGATGCGCAGGCATACGATCGTTGCGATGAGATTGATCCCTGCCGTCAGCGTCCCTACCCCGATTCCCAGCAGCCCGATTATCCAGTAGTCGACGCCGGGACCATAGGAATAAGCTGCTTCACTCAGCGGTGCGTACGCGAACCAACCCACCGCCGGCGCTCCCCCAAGATTGAGCCCTGCGGTGGCGAAGCTGAAATAGAGCATCACTCCGCCGAATGCCTGGACCCAGAACCCAAGGGCGTTGAGCCTGGGAAAGGCCATGTCGCGCGCGCCGATCATCAGCGGAACCAAGTAATTCGCAAACCCGATCAACGCCGGCACGACGACCAGGAAAATCATCGTCGTCCCGTGCATAGTGAAGATCTGGTTGTACATCGTGGGACTGAGGAAACGATTTTCGGGCCTGGCAAGCTGGATGCGCATCAACAGCGCCAGGACGCCCGCCACCAGAAAGAAGATCGTGGATGACCACAGATACAAGATGCCGATTTGCTTGTGGTCGACCGACGCCACCCAGCTCAGCCATCCCTCACGCGCCTCCTGCTGGAACGATAGTGCGCCCGCATCGGATATCGCGACGTCCTTCACTTGAGCGTCTCCAGGTACGCCACCAAATCCCGCACGTCATCGCTACTCAGTTGAAGATTGGGCATATTGCTGCCCGGCTTGAACTTGTTCGGGTCATGCAGCCAGAGCGCAAGGTTTTCGGGCGTGTTCTCCGCAGCACCCGCGGCTAGCATCCGCCGGGTGGCAATATGCGTCAGATCGGGACCGATCCGCTGGTTTGCCCGCGTCCCCATCACCGTGTGACAATTGGCGCAGGTGCGATCGGCGAATAACCGTCCGCCGCGCTGTGCTTCGGACGAGTCCAGCCTGGACGGGATCGTAAGCTGATCGCGCAGCCAGGCGTCGAATTGCTCAGTGGGTTGCGCAATCACTTGGAAGCGCATCCATGCATGCTCATTGCCACAAAACTCCGCACACGCGCCAAGATACACCCCGGGGGTATCGGCCTCGAGCCACATACGGTTGGGATGGCCGGGAATAATATCCATCTTGCGCGCAAGCTGCGGCACCCAGAAATCGTGGATAACGTCTGCTGACAGAAGCTCGAGCAGCAGCCGTTGTCCGATTGGAATATGTATCTCGTTGGCGGCCACGGCGCCGCTCTTCAGATAGTCAATTTCCCACCACCACTGGTGACCGACGATCCTGAGGTCCGGGGATTCCTCCGGGGCGGGCGGGTCGCTCACGTGCATCGTCCATGCTACGCACACGGTAAGCACAACGAGGCATAATATCGGCACCGCGGTCCAGATGATCTCCAGCTTCTGCCATCCGAAACTCTGGATCGGCTCCGGGGCCCCCGGACGATCGCGATACCGAACGACGGCGAAAATAATCAAGACAGTAACCAGAACGAGAATGGCCGCGAGAAATATCAGCGTTCCTACGAATAACTGCGAGATAGCGGCCGCCTGCGGCGAAGCCGGCGACAGGGTGAAGGCGTTTGTGTCGTATGGCGATGGCATGGCCGTCGACTGTGGTGAGCGGCGCGGAGTACCCATACCATGAAACAAGTTGCGAGCATAAGGGTCCTCGCTCATTTCACGCTGGATCGCCTTAATCCCGAGCGGGCAAATTGTCGACCCGACGGTGTTGGGGTTCAACCCGAGAGTCCGCGGCTCCTCCGGCGCGGATATTTCCCGTCGCGCCTGCTCGAGCGCGGCAAACTGGAGCGGTCGCGCGCAGTATTGGACGGTTCGAGTGGGCTAAAGGAGGTACCTAGTTCCTGGGGGAGATCGGCGACCTTACGCCAGGGTTGCAGCCGAGGCTTCTTCGCGTTATTCAGGAAAGAAGGTTCGAGCGTCCAGGCGGTACTTGCTCCGATTCACAGCGATGTGCGCGCGATCTGCGCCATATACCGGGATTTCGTTGAGATGAATCAACGGACGTCAATTCCGCGCCGACCTCTTCTATCGGCTCAGCGCGTTTCGCCATTGACCTACCGCCGCTGGTGATCGCCCCGGAAGATATCCTCGCATGGTGGTGAACATGTCGAATAGTCATAGCTCGGATGCGGCGCAATTGCGCGCACGTCTGAATCATCCGGTGATCGACTCCGACGGCCATTGGGTCGAGTTCGGGCCGCAGCTAAACGACTATCTTAAGCGTATCGGCGGCAGTAAAGCGCTTGATGGTTTCAAATCCAGGCCGACCGAAGTATGGCACCTCACTGTTCCACTCGCAGAACGGCGCGAACGCAGGCTCGACCAGCCAATTTGGTGGGGAATGCCGACGCGCAATACGTTGGATCGGGCGACCGCGATGTTACCGAAGCTGCTATACGAGCGCCTCGCAGACTTCGGCTTTGATTTTGTCGTCTTGTATCCGTCGGCTGGACTACGCGCGCCGTTCATTCCCGATGCTGAGTTGCGTCAGCTTACCTGCCGCGCGTTCAACACTTTTTCGGCCGAACTTTTCCGGGAATACAAGGATCGGGTGACACCGGCAGCTGTCATCCCGATGCATACGCCGCAGGAGGCGATCGAGGAGCTGGAGTATGCGGTCGGCCAACTCGGCTTGAAAGTGGCCATGATGGCCAGCCTTATCCGGCGGCCGATCCGCTCGAATCAACCGAATCCACGTTACAATGAATGGCTCGATATGCTTGGGCTGGACAGCGAATTTGATTTCGACCCGGTGTGGAAAAAATGCGAGGAGTTGGGCGTGGCCCCTACCTTCCATTCCGTCTCAAAGGGCGTCGGCACGCGGGTGTCGCCGTCAAACGGCGTCTACAACCATATCGGGCATTTCGGTGTTGCGGGCGAAGCGGTTTGCAAGGCTCTCTTTTTGGGAGGCGTAACGCGGCGTTTTCCAAGCCTGCGCTTTGCGTTTTTGGAAGGCGGCGTCGCCTGGGCCTGCACGCTTTATAACGATCTTATCGGCCATTGGAAGAAGCGCAATCCGGTGGCACTGGATGATATCGACCCGGCAAACCTGGACCGCGAGGCGCTGATCAAGCTTTTCCGCCAGTACGGGACCAGGGGAGCCGCGGAGCAAGCCGAACGGTTGCGCCACGATGCCGCTGAACCGTCGCCGCGGACAGCCGATCCGGGAGCTTCGCTGGATGATTTCGCCGCGTGCGGAATTGAACACCCGGAAGATATCCGCGAACTGTTTGTGCCGCGATTCTATTTCGGCTGTGAAGCCGACGACCCGGCCAATGCCTGGGCCTTTAATCGCAAGGCAAATCCGTTCGGCGCGCGTTTAGGGGCGGTGTTCGGCTCCGATATTGGTCATTTCGATGTTCCCGACATGACCCAGGTGCTGCCCGAAGCGTACGAATTGGTAGAGGATCGACTTATCAGCGAGGAAGATTTCCGCGATTTCGTCTTCATCAATCCAATCAAACTTTGGGCCGGCGGCAATCGGAATTTCTTCAAGGGCACTGCGGTCGAAAACGATGCGGCAAAAGTTTTGGCCAATGCGTAATCGCGTAATTTATCCTAATAAAGCTTGGGTGCTGGACTCGGCCGCTTCGGATTGTTGGTAGGGCACATAGGAGTGTTTGACCCCTCCCCCTGACCAGGGGAGCCAGGGTGGGGGTTGGCTGACTGGCTCTCAACATATAGACAAAATGACCGTCGAGGAAATTCCAGCGGCACGGCCGCAATGCACGACCGACAGACTACCCCCACCTAACCTCCCCCTGGTCAGGGGGAGGGATTTGGGACGCCAGCCCTACCGGCTCTACGAGCCTTAGGCTCATTTGCGCAACTAAATAATATTATGCGCAGCCGACAACGAGTTTGCCGCAGGCTCATTAATCAGAGTACTGATCGGGCCCTAATTAATCGCGGTGGCGGAGAGAACATATGCCCTTTACTCAACTGCTATTCGAAAAAATCGGGCGGATCGGCAGAATCACGCTGAACCGGCCGCGTTACCGCAATGCACAATCGACTATCCTACTCAAGGAGCTCGATCGTGCTTTCGAAGAGGCGGCCGAAGATGACGAGGTTAAAGTAGTCATTCTGGCGGGAGCCGGCGACCATTTCTCGGCCGGCCACGATTTGGGCACGCCCGATGAGCGGGAAAACCCTGATAGCTACTTCAATACCAAGGGCTTGAAAAAACGGCATATTGGTTCGTGGCAGTTATTTCTGGACAATACACTTCGATGGCGCGATCTGTCGAAACCAACTATCGCACAAGTGCAAGGATACTGTATTTTCGGTGGCTATATGTTCGCCTCGGCGATGGATTTGATCGTCGCATCAGAAGACGCGATGTTCCTGCCGTCGCTCACCCAGTATTTCTCAGCGCCATGGGATATCGGCGTGCGCAAGGCCAAGGAAATTCTGTTCCAGAGCAGGTTTCTCGACGCGCACGAAGCACTCAGCACCGGGCTGGTGAATATAGTCGTACCCAGGAGCGCGCTGGAAGAGGAAACGCTCGGCCTGGCTAACCAGATTGCGGAAACTGACGCTTTTACCCTCAGGCTGATGAAGTTCGCGATTAATCTGGCGCAGGACGAAATGGGCTTTCGCAATGCCGTCCGCAACGCCCATTCGCATCATTTCCTCACCCGGGTCCAGGAATACAACAAACGAGATGAAGGCAGCATGGGGCCCGTAAAGCGCCTGCCGGGCGTCGAACAGGCATTGAAAAAGACCCGCGCCTCAGCGGGGAAGTGAGAACAGGCCTCCGGAGTTGCCTCGGCGGCCGAGATCCGAGGGTGAGCTCGATATGGCTAAAAGTGCAGCACGAAACGGATATCGCCCAGGCGCACTTCGCTGCCGTTGGAAACAACTGCGGTGCCCTGGACCTGGCGATTATTCACGTAGCTGCCGTTGGTCGAGTTGAGGTCGGTCAGCACGAACGAACCGTCGCCGCGCGCCAGCCGCGCATGAGAGCGCGAGATACTCGGATGAGGTATGACAATATCGTTGTCCTCCCCGCGGCCGAGCGACACCTCCGTCTTGAGCAGGGTGTATTCAGCCGGTACGGGGTCGACCAGTTCGACCGCAGTGAGCCGGGCCTCCCCAGGCGCACCTGAGTTGGCGATACTGCTGGCCGGAAGCGCGGGCGATGGAGCCGGCGTTTGAGTCCGGGTGCTAAGCCGGGCGCCTTGAGCGAGTACTTGCCGGGCGGCAGCCGCGACATTTGGTTGCGGCGCACGGCTTTGCGCCTCGACGATCGCCTGAAGCTCGTCGGACGAGACACCAAACCGAATCCGCGACAACCCAAAAAGTCCGAGGATCGCCAGCAACGGCACCGCCCCGTTCCACCATTTGAACGAAAGCTGGACCAAACCAGTCCCCGAGCCGGCCGCGCCACCCCCGGCCGAGGGCACATTAATCGCCGCACCCCCGACTCCCTTAACCTGGTAGGCGGTATCGGCCGTGCCGCTCTGACCCTCATAATTCAGACGCAATTCGACCGAGCGGTTGGTGCCGTCCTCGATCGGCCGCGGCGTCAGATAGGTCAGCGAATACTCAGTCGCGATTGAATGGCCGATCTCGCGCACGAGTTCGGGAAAGCGGTTTTCTTCGGTCACGATGTTGTACAGCTTGCCGCGGGTAGCCTGGACCACCTGCTGATACTGCGGCGCGATAAACGGCGGCGGTGCGACTGCGTACAGTGTCAATCCGTTCCTGCCGAGCTTGGCCGCGACGGTCGCGCCGGTCTCCTCGGTCACGTCAGCGTTGGGGTTCGGATGATGCGTCTGGTAAGCGGAGTCGCCTGTACGGTCAGGCCCATCGCCGGCCACGTGCGGCGGCGCATCGGTGATCAGGATGATTATGCCTTGCGCATCGGGCCGGAAAGGCATGGTTGAGGCATAGGCAAGCGCGTCAAGTTGGTCCTCAGGAATGTCGCCGCCACCGCCGGCGTGCAGAGTACCCACCCAATCGGTGAATTTCTGCACGTCCGGGGTCATCGCCTTGCTGTAGGCGCAACTGCAGTCGGGATACGCGGACACCACGTAATCTTCAAAGGTGACCAACCCCAAACGATAATCGCGGTGATTTTGTGCCAGGTCCTGGGCAAAGTTGATCATGTTCTGTTTCACCGCGTCGACATAAGCTTGCATCGACTCTGTGATGTCGAGCACGAAAACAATATCCACCGGCCGGCCCTGGCCGACGCCACGAAAATACAGGATCTTGGCCGGCTGCCCGTCCTCAAAAACCTGCACATCATCCTTGGTCAGATTGCCGACCGGCTGGCCGTTCTGGTCGGTCAATCCGAAATCCAATTGGACGCCGCCATCGGAATCGAAGTGGGCCAATCCCGGGTTGCCGAGGGCTATCTGAAGTGACGCGAGGGCCGGCGTGGGCGCAGCGACCATCATGACCGCCGCCATCGCGAGAAGACCGGCCACGATCCTCACCCCCGAACCGAGAAGCGCGGGGAGAGAAGTGAGAAACGAGGCCAGGACGCGGAACGCACTTCCCACTCCTCTCGACTCGCTCTTCAATGGAGCAAGCGAGCGGACAGATAGATCAGCGCGAGGCAAAAATCTTACAAGCATCAGTGCTAATAATTTTCCTGACCGCCGTCGCGTGGAGTCAAGAGGTTGAACCAACCAGCCACCTTTTCCAAAGTCAGCTTGCCTTAGCCTCTTCATTAGGTTATCCCAAAACGCGATCCGATTCTTTAGGCATCGAATGGTGGGGGCGTGAAGCATTTAAGTTTGCGGTGGCTGGCGGCTACGCTGCTCGGCCCGGTAATGATGGTGCTGGGAATTCTGCTCGTGGCCGCTTCGCCACCCCAGGCGGCGGGAGCGAATGGCAAGGGGGTCGTCCAAGTCGCATTTACTGCAACCCTAACAACCTCAGACGGATTGCCGATTTCGGACGAATACCAGCGGATACTGTTAAACGTCGTATCGATACGGTTAAACCCGAGTGGCAACCTTAACATAAGCGATTCTGACCCTCACTGGGTCACCATCGCGGCACTGGCTCGGGTAGGGCTGAGCAATCCGCTCGACCTCGTGACGCTCCAAAACCTTCCGTTTCTTTTCAAGGACGCCAACATTCCGGCGCAAAGTTACGGACAGCTCGAGCTGGTGCTTAATCCTACTAATCCAGGTAGCGTCGTACCGCTCTGCCCGCACTTATTCCCCGGCAAGGGCTGTGTCCCTTATGGGGTGACGCTGTTGCAGTCGTCGACCATACTGCGGGTGAAGGTCCATTACGAAGTGACGCGCAGCACGATTCAGCCGTTGGTAATAAATATCAAGGTGACGGTCGGACCCGTGAACACGACGGCCACAATCGCACCGGTGATTGAGCCGAAGCCCAACATCGTCCTGTCGAGCGGTCTGACCTTCAATCCTGCCTTGGGCCTTGTCACTGGCACTGTCTGCAGCAGCACCGACAAAGCGTGCTTATCGGGAACTGCGACCAAAACTAGTCTCTCAAAGACGACCGTGACGGCAGAATTCAGCGGCACCAATCAAATCGTCGCACGGACCCGGCTGAAGAAGGACGGCACGTTTGCGCTGAACCTGCCCGCAGTCGTTTATCCAAACTACACCGCCTACGACTTCTATGTGTCCGGCAATGGTTCTTTTGTCGTCAGGAGCGGGGTGAAAGTCTCGTCGCGGTGTCCGTCAAGCAGCCCCTCGCAGTGTATGCCCACCCTCCACACTTTGGCCGTGCCGAGCTCAACCTTCAGCTCGCTCAGCGGGGTAATTCGCGATGCGTGCACGGCGAAGACACCGATTGCGGCGGCCACGCTGCAACTGCTCGTGCCCGATACGACTCTTGCCGGCAGCGAGACGAAGTGCGATCTGACGGGGAAGCCGCTCGGGATTCCCTCGAATTGCGTGGTGGTCGCCACCGCGGTCGCTAATGATCAGGGACACTACTCCTATAGCAATATTCCGGTAGGGGTGCCGAAGGGCGTGCCGCATTACGACCTTGAGATTAGCGCACCGGGTTTCAACACCGCGGTGCAGGAGGTGGAAAAGGGGAAAAAAGCCGGACTGAACTGTCCCTGCGCAGGCTTCCCCAAAGATGCTTGCAAGTTCAATCTTGAACACGGCTACATATCCGGCACCACCTCGTTGTCGGTCGCTAACGGCAGCGGCAATGAGCTGGATATCATGGTGATGGTTGAGGACAGCGGAACCGACAACATTGAAAATCTCACGTTGTCGAGAGTTCCGATCGGCGGCACCTTGGGATCCTTCAGGATGGCGGTGCCGGACGCCTCGCCATCCCTGGTACCTGGTGCGAAGCCTAGTTCCTGTTCGCAATCGGTGACGTCGATCCCGGTGACGAACTATGATGTTTTCGCCGCGGTGCAGGATTTGTTCGGCAATTCTGCGCAGAACATCAGCGGCCATTCGATCGAGACCGAGTCAGCAGTCGGAGCACCACCCGGCGTCACGCACCCAGCAGCATGTCCTACGGTCAGCATTCCGCAGCTCTCCGGATTTGACTGCGTGGGATTCGGCAGCGTTTATGGCAGTGTTGGCGGCGCTAACCCCAGCACGACCTCAGTCATTATGTCCAAGGATGAAGTTCAAATCATGGAGACCGAGCCCAATTCGATCGGAGCTCAGCCCGGCGCCGACAACTACAACTTCTGCGCGCCCTCCGACCCGCCGCCTCATAGGTACGTATTGACGCACTATGAGAGTGGCGTACCGGTTGAGGGGTCCGCCACCTCAGTTACATTGGCGACCGTCCCGACGGCCTGTCTGCTGTGCCAACCGGCGACCGTTCAGAACTTGCGGTAGTGCGTAGAATGTCATATTCGGCACGAGCCATCTTAAGGCAGGCTTGCCTTAGCCTCGGCGTTAGGTTATCCCAAAACGCTGTCCGCATCTTTCGTTATCGCATGGTTTGCGCGTGAAGCATCTAAGTTCGAGGTGGCTGGCGGCGGTACTACTCGGTCCGGTGTTGTTGGTGTTGGGAATTCTCCTCGTAATTGGCTCACCACAGCAAGCCGCAGGCACTAATGGCACCGGCACCGTCCAACTCGCGTTTACTGGAACCTTGATTACATCCGACGGTGCGCCGATTTCGCAGGAATTCCAACGCGTCCTGTTAAACGCGACCGCGATACGGTTAAATCCGAGTGGCGACCTGACTCTGAGTGAGGCCGACCCTCATTGGGTTTCCATCACAGCGCCGGCGCGGATCGGCTCGACTTTTCCAGTGGAGTTTATCAGCACCAGCCTGAATTTTGGCGGCAGTCTCGGGGGCGCGCCGCTTACTGCCGCGATAAGCGTGGTGCAGTTGGATTTAGTGACATTGCAGAATATCCCCCTGTTTTTTAATGCGGGAAACATTCCGGCGCAGACCTACGGACAGGTCGAGTTGTTGCTTAACACCACCAACCCCGGCAGCGTGGTGCCGTTATGCCCGCAATCGGCGCCCGCTGGCGAAGGCTGTATTTCGTACGGTGTGACGCTGGCGTCGACGAGCAAATTGCGGGTCAAGTTCAGCAATCCGTATGATGTGTCGCGCGACACCGTGCAACCGCTGGTGATAAATATAGCAGTGACGGTGGGGCCGGCGCCGACCGCCGATCCGCCGAGCCGGACGGTTAAAATTGCCCCCGTGATTACACCTCAGCGCAACTCACAGCTACCGCCGCCGAACAACAATGTGACTTTCAATCCGGCGATGGGTACGGTTATAGGCAAGGTCGCCAATTTCACCGACCAAACCGGGGTGGTAGCTGAGTTGGCCGGCACCAATCAGATCATTGCGCGCACCAAAGTAAACAAGAAGAACGGCGCGTTTGTACTGAGCCTGCCGGCAGTGGCGACCCCGAATTTCACGCTGTACGACTTCTACGTGAGCGGCAACGGCGCCTACATAGTCATCAGCGGGAAAACAGACCCTCGTGGCCGAGTCTCGTCGCAGGGTGGGGCATCGACTCCGCCGCTGACCGACCTCGGTACTTTGACCGTGACGAACTCATCGTTTGGTTCGATCAGCGGGGAAATCTCCGATGCGTGCAGCTCGATGACCTCGCCGACGCCGGTCCAGGCGGCGACCCTGCAGCTCCTGGTGCCGGGCGCCGGCGGTTCAAACTGCGATTTCATCGGCTCGTCGCCGGCTATACCTTCGATTTGTGTTGTGGTTGCCAGCGCGGCCACTGATGAAGTGGGACATTATCCATTACCGGCAACGCCGCATCTGTCGCAGGCCTTCAGTCACATACCGCTCAAGCTTCCGGCAGGAGTAGATCATTACGACCTCGAAATCAGCGCTGCCGGATTCAACACCACGGTGCAGGAGGTCGTTAACAAAAAGGGACTCAATTGTCCGACTTCCGGGGCTAAAAACAACGTGTGTAGCTTCGGGCTCGAGCATGGTTTTCTCAGAGGGAGCACCTCTTTGAGGCATCCCAACAGCAGCCCTAACAATCTGGATCTGCTGGTGATGGCCGAAGACAGCGGAACCGACAATATTGAAAATCTGACGACTTCCATTATACCGATCGGTGCAAGCAGAGGCTCCTTCACGATGTTGGTGCCAGATGCGTCGCCGTCACTTGCCGGTACAATCCCGGTAACGGACTTTGATGTTTTCGCCGTCGTGCAGGACCTCTTCGGCTCGTCTCCGCAAAAGGCGAGCGGCCACTTGATCGAAGCCGCGGCTAAAGTCGGGGCGCCTGACTCCTGTAAAACTCTCGCCATTGGCAAGCTTCCCGACACCGATTGTGTCGGCCTCGGCAGCGTTGTCGGCACTGTCAACGGAGCTAACCCCGCCACTACCTCTATCCGGATGTCAAAGAAGTTGGCCAGTGGCGATACCGTGCAATTCATGGAGACCGAGCCCAATTCGATCGGGGTTCCGCCAAGCGCCAACGCGTACAATTTTTGCGCACCCTTCGATAGCTATACATTGACGCACTATGAGAGCGACGATGCGATATCTTCCGCCGACGTAACTCTGGCCGCTCCGGTCCCGGTTCCAACGCCTTGCAAGAGTATTTGCGGCGGGACCGCCGATACCTGCCTCCAGTGCCGGCCGGTCACGGCTCCGGCTCTCTAATGCGCGCGATGTACTACCAATTACGAGCCGCCAGTTGCGGGATTATCGTCGCTGTCATAACAGCGATGGCGGCCGGCTGTAACGGATTCGGTGTAGGCCAGGCCAGCAATCCGGGCAGTACCCCGAACATCGCGTCACAAACCAGCTACAGAATCGTCGGCGCGGTCGGCACGCCGTTTCAGGCCGTCCTCTCAGATTCGCGTTCGTCCTGGCTGGTTTCGGGTACGATCCCGACCAGTATCGTGATAATCAACGACAGTCCGCCGGACCGGATTCTGGTCAACAAGCTTACCAACGATTCGCGGCTGCTGAGCCTTGAGGTTATCACAGGATTTACGGTAATCACTTTGGATTCGACGGTGAGTAATTTCGGTTCTGCGGTTGGCTCCGTGGGAGGCAAATTGGCGAGCCTCGCCCCGCCCGCCTCGCCAGACGTGCGCTTTTACGTTAAAAACCCGATGATCGGCCTCTTCACGGGGCTGATTGAAGATGAGACCATGGGCGTTGCAATCATGTCGCGGATTCCGGCGGTGATACTGTTCGATTCTCCGAACGGCGGCCAATCGGGGAGGGTTGATGGTATCTTCAATCAGGTGAGTTTTGCCGGAGTTTTTGATATCGATCTGACGATAGATGGCCGCCTGGTCGCCCGTGTCAGCAGGAACGGAACGTCGGCGGTGTTAAAAGGCGGCTGAACCAGTTTTGGGCGGGAACGCCTGCCCCGCAAAGCGGGAACCGCAAACCGGTCCTGCATTTGATATGTAGGAGATGATGAGCATAATAAAGTTCGGGCTGAACCCCGATATCATCACGCTCGTTAGTGGAATTTGGACGGCTGGAACGCTGATAGCCAGATGAGATCGGTGTCGCGCATCGCCTTGTTGGTAATTGCGGTGGTTGTAGTGCTGGCCGCTATTTACCCTGCCTACCACTACTACCTGTATTTCGAGAGCCATGTCTCGACGGACGACGCCTATGTCGACGGCTCGGTGTCGTTAGTCTCCTCGCGGATTCCAGGCACCGTGGCCAGGCTCTACGTCATGGAGAACTGGGGGGTCAAAGCCGACGACCTGCTGCTGACGCTCGATCCTCGCGACTACCAGGTCCGTGTGGCGCAGGCTGAGGCGCAACTTGCGCGCGCGCGGCAATCAGTCGACGAGCTTTATGCGCAGTTGCAGGCCGCGGAAGCAGGCGTAAACCTCGCCGGTTCTCAGCTTCGCGAAGCCCAACTGGATTTTAATCGCGCGAAGGCGCTTCGCGAGCAGAATGTGGTTTCGACCCAGTTTTATGACCAGGCCACTACGGCTCTACGCGTCGCGGTCGCCGATCAGGCCCTCTCTGAGCATCAACTCCAGCAGGCGCGTGCAGCGCTGGGCGGGGACATGGTCGACCACGCCCGCTATGATCGACCGATAGTGCAACAAGCGCAGGCAGTGCTCCAAGGTGCCAAGCTCGATTTGAGCTATACCGAAGTGCGTTCGCCGATTACAGGGATAATCACACGCAAGAACGTGCACGTTGGCAATCGGATTCAGCCGGGCGAACCGCTGATGGCAATAGTTCCGATCGACCGCTTATATATCACGGCGAATTTCAAGGAGACCCAACTCACCGACGTCCGAGTGGACCAGCCCGCTGATATTCGGGCCGATATCTATCCGGGCTTTGTCTATCGAGGCCATGTCGACTCAATCAGTGTCGGTACGGGCGCGGCGTTTGCGCTGCTCCCGCCGGAGAATGCAACCGGCAACTGGGTCAAGGTGGTGCAACGGGTGCCGGTAAAGGTGGTGCTCAACGAACAACCGCCATCGGATAAGCTGCTGCGAATGGGACTCTCGGTCGAAGTCACCGTCGATATAACCAACAAGCGAGGACCTTTGCTTTCCTCAATGCTGCAGCGGATGTACGAGCAACACCGCGAGATCCCTTGGACGACTCCTGAGAACCTGCAGTATCAACCGCAACAGCAGTTCAACGCTAATCCGGCAATCGGCCAACCGGTAGTTCACCCTTAACAAGTTGTCCACGCCGCCGACCGTGGTGGCGGTGGCGCCGCCCGCTCCCAACGGTAAGAGGGGGTGCGACCAGCGAGGCAACAAGAACTTATGCCCAGTGTCCGCCCTCTCGTTAATCGGTCCTCGCTCTTCTCTTCGTGAGGCCTGACAGCACCGATATTCAACGCCGTCTGGCCGTGTACCTTGGTACACCGGTAGCCAGTCTTCGCGTGTTAGCCAGTGGATGGGAGACGACGGTGTTCGAGTTTGGTTTGGGCGCCAACTCTTCGCGGCAGCGAGAATTGCCGGTGGGCCGGCCGCTGGTGCTGCGCTTTTACCACGGTTCACGCGCCGGCGATAAGGGTGCGCGAGAAGCGGCCATCATGGGCTTGCTGGCAGCTCTCAATTACCCGGCACCGCGGCCCTACCTGTTCGAGCCGGACGACGCGCCGCTCGGTGGGCCGTTCCTGCTAATGGACCGGGTTTCAGGCACGCCGTTATTTTCGACCTCCAGTTTTCCGCGGGCATTTAAGACCTTTTCGCTGGGATTCCTCGGCTTCGTGCGCGCGCAGGTGCGGCTCCATTCACTCGGCTTAAGTGATCAGGTCGCGCTGAATAAGGTCCCTCAAGCGTACACAAATGCCAGCAGTTCGAACGGCCAGCCGCTGCTGGAACGGCTATTCCGGATAATCGAGGAGCGAATTGAACAAGGGCCCTTGCCGGGATTGTGCAACGCGCTCACTTGCCTGCGACGCCGCGCCCCGCGCTACAGTCCTGCACGCGCTACGTTGGTCCACATGGATTACCATCCCCAGAACGTGATGGTCAGCGGATTACGGGTCACCGGAGTGCTCGATTGGGTCAATGCGGACCATGGGGATCGTTACTTGTGCGCGGCCACCACGGCGGTGATCCTGGCGACGACAGCGATGGAGAAGCCGCGCTGGATGGGCGAGAATGTAACCGGCAATACCTTGCGAACACTATTCGGATCATTGTACTTGCCGCTCTATCACGCCGCTGCGCCGATGGAGCTGGAGCGATTTCGCTATGCCCAGGGAGTAGCCGCGTTGTTACGGCTGTCGATGTTCGGCATGATGCGGGTCCGCGGACCGCAATCAGTAGGCTTTCGTCCTGAAGCGATCGAGAATGTCACACCCTCGGTCGTGCGTCTGCTATCGCGCTACACGGCGCGAAAAGCCGGTGTAGCTGTGAGCATTTGAGTCAACTATTGTGTGCGGAAAGGATTCTCCAGAATAATCGTGGCATCACGGGAGGCGCCGACGCCGACCATTGCCAGCCTAACACCGCAGAGTTGTTGCAGACGTTCAAGATAGCGGCGGGCATTTTCCGGTAAATCGCCAAGTGACCGAGCGCCGCCAATGCCCTCGTCCCAGCCTGCCATCGACTCATAGACAGGCTTGACTTTGCCCAGCATCTGCCGGCTTGGCGGTAGCAGGTCGAAGCGTTTTCCCCTGACTTCGTAGGCCACGCATATTTTCAGCGGATCGATACCGGTGAGGACGTCAAGCTTGGTTAACGCGACCCCCCACATCCCGTTGAGCCGAATCGCATGACGCGCCAGCACTGCGTCGAACCATCCAATACGCCGAGGACGGCCGGTCGCGCTGCCGAACTCGTTCCCTTCTTCACGCATTGCATCGGCAAGCCGGCCGCCGATTTCGGTGGGAAATGGTCCAGCGCCGACGCGCGTCGTGTAAGCCTTGCTGATGCCGAGCACCCCGTCCAGGCTGCCTGGGGCAACACCAGCGCCGCTGAAAATCGCACTGGCGCCGCAATTCGACGAGGTCACGTACGGATAAGTCCCGTGATCGATGTCGAGCATCACACCATGCGCGCCCTCGAACAAAACCCGTTTACCTCCGGCGATCGCTTCCTGTAGAAACGCGGAAGTATCGCAGATATAGCGCATCAGCCGGGTTCGGGCGGCACGCATCTGCTCGACGACTTCGGCGCCGGCGACAGGTTTCGCCTTCAAGATTGTCTTCAGATAGGCATTCTTGTCGCGGATGTTGCGCTCGAGCTTTTCTGTAAACGAGGTGAAACTCGTCAGCTCGTCGAAACGCAGGCCCACTCGCGCCATTTTGTCTTCGTAGGCGGGGCCGATGCCAAAGCCTGTGGTGCCGATGGCGCTTTCGCCCAGCCGTGCCTCGCGGGCGCGATCGATTGCACGATGGTACGGCATCACCATATGGGCGTCGCTACTTAGCTTCAGCAAGGAATCATCGCGCAAACGCCCGCGCCGTTTCAGGTTATCGATTTCCTCAAGTAGCGCGATCGGGTCGACTACGGTGCCGTTGCCAATGACGCAGGTTTTGCCCTGATGTAGCGCACCGGCAGGCACCAGCCGCAAAATGAATTTCTCGCCGTTGACGACCAGAGTATGCGCGGCGTTGTTGCCGCCCTGAAAACGAACGACCACGTCGGCGTCGGCGGCCAGCAGGTCGACGATTTTACCCTTGCCCTCGTCGCCCCATTGCGAACCGACCACTGCAACTGTCTTCATAACCTATTGCCCGCGATCTCCGGTTACTGAGCGTACGACAGGCACACCGGCTGTCACAATTTGATCAGCGCCGCGGACGTTATCGCCGGAATGGTTTTAAGCTTCTCGAGCATTGCACTGGGCACCGGCCCATCGAGTTCCACCAGGCTGAGCGCCATTCCGCCAATCCGATCGCGTCCCAGTTCCAAGCCTGCGATGTTGATTCCGGCCTGCCCCAGTAGCGTGCCGACCGCGCCGACCACGCCGGGAACGTCGCGATTATGTAGCATCAGGAAGTAGCCGTCGGGAGTAGCCTCGATTGGATAGCCGTCAATGCGAGTCAGGCGGAGCGCTCGATTGCCGACGACCGACCCGGCTACTTCGTGAACGCTTTCGGTGGTAGACACGCTTAGTGTGAGAACATTGACGTAATCGGTGGTGTCGCGCGAACGCGTTTCGGTGACCGTGATTCCCCGTTCGCGCGCAATATATGGAGCGTTCACGAGGTTGAATTGCTGGTCCAGGAAACCGCTGAGCAGACCCTTGAGAGCCGCCGCGACGATTGGCTCCGACTTTAAATTGGCGGCTTCACCCGCAAATCCAACGGCTACCCGGCTCGGCGCCTGTTCGATCAACTGTGCCGCCAGCCGTCCTAATTTTTCCGCCAGAGTCAAATGGGGTCCCAGGGTTTCGAGTTCCTTGAGGGTCAACGCCGGAATATTTACTGAATGGCGGATCGTGCCGTCGGTCAGGAACTCAAGAATCTGATTGGCAATATCGACCGCGACCTGTACCTGCGCCTCATCCGTGGCAGCGCCGAGATGCGGCGTTGCGATCACATTGTCGAGCGTCAGCAGGGGATGGCTGAGTGACGGCGGTTCATCGACGAACACGTCGAGCGCCGCGCTGGCAATCCGGCCTGACTTGAGCGCGGCATAAAGCGCGTCCTCATCGACAATGCCGCCGCGCGCACAATTAATCACCCGGGCGCCGGTCTTCATCAGCGCGAACGCCGCCGGCCCGACCAGTCCGCGAGTTTCGTCGGTTAGCGGCGTATGTACGGTAATGAAATCGGCTCGGCGGAAAAGCTCTTCGAGCCCCACCATTTCGACGCCGATCCTGGCGGCGGCATCGTTGGTAAGAATCGGGTCGAAGCCGATCACTTTCATCTTGAGGCCAAGCGCGCGGTCGGCAACGATCCGGCCGATATTACCAAGCCCGATAATGCCGAGGGTTTTATTGAAAACTTCGGTACCGGTAAATTTTCCACGCTCCCATTTGCCGGCTCGTAGCGCGGCGCTGGCGGCCGGAATATGGCGCGCCATCGCCATCATCATCGAAATCGTGTGCTCGGCGGTGGTGACGCTGTTTCCCAGTGGGCTGTTCATCACCACAATTCCGCGCCGGGTGGCAGCATCGAGGTCGACGTTATCCACGCCCACTCCGGCACGTCCAATGACCTTTAACGAAGATGCACGCTCGATAATTTCCCGTGTTACTTTGGTCGAGCTGCGAATCACCAACGCGTCGTACGGAGCGATTATCTCCGCCAATTGTGCTGCGCTGACACCCGTGCGGGTATCACAGCGAATCCGCGAATCGCGCTGTAAGATTTCTATTCCCTGTGGCGCCAGCGAATCGCTTAGAAGAACGCGGAATTTTTCCGCCATACTCGTCAGATACCCTGAGTGATGCGTGTTTGAACGGCCACGACACCTGCGCCAGGTTCGAAATGGTGGCCAAGTTCAGCTAAAGCGAGTTCGAGCGCGCTGACCGCCGTGAGCATGTCAAACGCAGTTAGATAACCCATGTGGCCGATGCGGAGCAGCCTGCCTGTCATCCGGTCCTGTCCGCCCTGTATGGAGATGCCAAGCTCGTCGCGCATGTAGCGGACCACTTTGCCGCTGTCGATACCTTCAGGAGTCACCATTGCAGTAACACCAGGGGCGGGATTGTCGGGAAGAATACGAAGGCCGAGCGCTGGCGCAGCAGCCCGCGTCGCCTCCGCCATCAATCGCTGGCGCGCAAAGACCCGGGGCAATGTCTCGGCATGAATGAGTTCGAGTGCTTTATTGAGGCCGAACACGAGCGCGACGGCAGGCGTATACGCTGTCGTATGCTCGTCGCGCTGGGCTTCAAGTTCGCGTATCAGGTTGAAATAGTAGTGGGCCGCGCGGCTCTCCCGCGCTCGCGCCAGTGCCTGTTCGGATAGCGCGATCATCGCCAACCCAGGCGGCAACATCAATGCCTTCTGACTGCCGGTGACCAGCGCGTCCACTCCCCATTCGTCCATCTTTTGTTCGAATACGCCGACCGACGTGATGCCGTCGACCACCAGCATTACGCCGCGCCGTCTGGTGACCTGGCCGATCTCAGCGATCGGATGAAGCGCGCCGGTCGAGGTCTCGCTGGCCTGAACGAACACCGCACGCGCGGCCGGGTTTGTTCTCAGCGCATCATCGACCTGCTCAGGACGCACGCTACGGCCCCATTCGACTTTGACTTCGGTTGCAATGCCACCGTGTGCCGCGATGATCTCGCCCCATCGTTCGCCGAACTTGCCGCCGTTGACGAACACTGCCTGATGGCCGGGGTCGAGCAAATTAGTAACCGCCGCCTCCATCGCACCGGTACCACTTGACGCCAGCAGGATTACGTCCTGACAGGTTCCAAAGAGCGGCTGGAGACGCTCGCGCGCAGAATCCAGAACCGCACTGAATTCGGGAGTGCGATGATGAACAACCGGACGCGCCATTTCCAGCAGCACCTCGGGGGGAACCGGCGCCGGTCCTGGGGTAAACAAATATTGTTTCGAAGTTTTTTTCACCAACCCAGTACGATGCTGCCCGCAGTCAAAAAAAAGCCTGGTGCCGGCATTTGCCGGACGCCAGACCCAAATGCATTGTTGAAAGGCCCAGTGGCCACGTACCAATCATTGGATAACGGACGCACCGAACCGAGTCAAGACGCTCACCGCCCGAATGAGGGGGTCCTGCCTTATGCCGCGCAGCGCCAAGTATTTGAGGCCGCATTTTGAAATTCTGGGCCTGTGAAGGTATCGCTGCAAAAGCTCGTTTTGTCCGTGGATCTGCATTTATCTGCGTTCATCTGCGTTTATCTGCGTCGAGGTGCGTCGATCTTCGCTGCCGCGCCTGGCCGGGAAACTACAAATCCCGAGGAAAGCGTGCC
>WNFC01009043.1_pt1 | contig 19114 bp, 20 predicted proteins | sample 5400541 | NCBI WGS metagenome assembly WNFC01 (sample SAMN13153342, study PRJNA577476) | soil metagenome | isolation source: 120 cm saprolite under Douglas fir tree site 2 hole 2 replicate 1 | place: USA:California | collected 2015-04-18 | reverse complement strand
CGGCACACGGTGAGCGCCTGGGGCAAGGAGGCGGGCCTCGAACTCGAGGACGTGAAAACCCTCTTACGTCACGAGGACATCGCAACCACCTCGAACGTATACGGAGATCTGGGGATGAAGGCCAAACGGCGAATTCAACAAACCATGGTCGAATTCGTCAGGCGGGAAGCGTCCGAGGAAGGCTCAAAACGCGAAGCCGAGTGGCCAGAAAACCCACCCGTTACCATCCAGTGACTTTACGTGACCCTTATTTGACCCAGATTCTTTTTCGGGATTTCCGGAAAGTCCAAGAAAAGAATGGCTCCTCAGGTAGGACTCGAACCTACAACCCTCCGGTTAACAGCCGGATGCTCTGCCATTGAGCTACTGAGGAGTGTGGCGTGCAGGTAACTTTTCAATAATAACATCGCTCTGGCGGGGTGAAAACCGGATAACGCAGCAAGTCCTTACCTTATCCAGCCGCCGCCGACGACTACATCGCCGTCATAGAACACTGCCGCTTGCCCGGGAGTGATGGCGCGTTGCGGTTGCTCGAACGAAACCAGAATTTCGTCGGCGCCGGACTTCTCGATCATGGCCGCAGCCGCTTCGTGACGATGCCGGATCTTGACCGTCACTCGCATCAAGGCGGGCAAATCCTCCGCTGAAATCAGGTTGACGCGGTGGACGCGCAGAGTGTTGGAATAAAGATTCTCTCCGCTGCCTACCACCACCTCGCGAGTGTCGCCCTTGATCTGCAGCACGTAGAGCGGCGAACCTGTTGCAACGCCCAGACCCTTGCGCTGTCCGATGGTGAAGTTATGAATACCGCTGTGCTCGCCGATTGCTCGGCCATCGGTGGTGACCAGTTCTCCCGCAGTATCGGGAAGCGACTCGCCCTGCTCGGCGAGATAGGCGTCGATAAAATTCTTGTAGTCGCCGCCGGGCACAAAGCAAATCTCCTGCGAGTCCGGCTTCTCCGCCGAGGCCAGTCCATGCTTGCGGGCAAGGTCCCGAACCTCCGGCTTAGTCATGTTCCCCAGCGGAAACATCGTCCGGCTGAGCTGCTCTTGCGTCAGCCCGAAAAGAAAATAGGTCTGGTCCTTAGAATGATCGGCGGGACGCTTGAGTATCCAACGGCCCCTATTCTTGTCGAATTCCACGCGGGCATAGTGCCCAGTCGCGACGGCTTCCGCGCCGATTTGCTGCGCCACAGTGAGTAGTTGATCAAACTTCAAATGATTGTTGCAGAGGCTGCACGGGATAGGCGTGCGTCCCGACAGATACTCCTGCACGAACGGACGCACCACATCGCGTTCGAAGCGGTCTTCATGATTGACTACGTAATAAGGAATGCCAATGGTCTCGGCGACGCGGCGCGCGTCGTACACGTCGTCGATCGAACAACACCGGCCCTGCACGGACTCGGGCACGCCCTCATGTCCAGCCAAGCGGCGCTGGTTCCAGAGCTGCATAGTCAAGCCGACGACGTTATGACCCTCCGCGCGTAGCATGGCCGCAACGGTCGAGGAGTCAACTCCTCCCGACATGGCGACGGCGATGGTTCGATTCGGCATTGGGATTCAGCTTCTAGCTCTAGCTACTAGCTTCTAGCAGGTATTTCGCTTCTGGCTCTGCTGTGACGATGCCGTACTCCAACAAGAGTGAACCCGCGTTGCTTGAAGCTAGGAGCTAATGGCTTCTTTATTGTACAGAGGCGACAGCTCGCGCAGCCTTGCCACCGATGCCGGAACCAGTTCGATGGCGAACTCCACGTCTTCCGCGGTGTTCTGTTTTCCCAGGCTGAAGCGGATGCTGGCGCGCGCCCGGTCGGGACGGAGTCCCATCGCGGTCAGCACGTGCGAAGGCTCAATCGCGCCCGATGAGCAGGCAGCTCCGGTTGAAACCGCCAGGCCTTTCAAATCGAGAGAAATGATCAGCGCTTCGCCTTCGATGTAATCGAAGTAAATGTTGGACGTATTCGGCACCCGCGGTGCTCCTTCGCCGTTCACTCCCGCGCCTTCGACATTTTGCAAGATGGCCCTCTCCAAGCTGTCCCGTAGAGCTGCCATGCGGGCGATTTCGCCGTTCTTGAATCCTTGGACTGCCAGCTCAGCGGCTTTGCCCAGCCCCACAATCCCGGGAACATTCTCCGTGCCAGCCCGGCGTGAACGCTCGTGGCTGCCGCCGTGAAGCATGGGTTCGAGAGTCGTTCCCTTGCGGACATAAAGGGCGCCGACACCCTGCGGAGCGTGGATCTTGTGGCCGGAGATGGAAAGCAAATCGCAGCCAATCTCCTTCACCCGGATGGGAGCTTTCGCGGCGGCTTGCACCGCGTCGGTATGGAAATAAACCTCTGCTTCCGAGCAAATCTTTCCCAACTCCTCCACCGGCTGAATCACGCCCGTCTCGTTGTTGGCGAACATTATCGTCACCAGCCTCGTGTTCGGACGCAAGGCGCGGCGAAGATCATCGGGATCGACCAGCCCGCGGCCATCTGCCGGCAGAGAAGTGACTTCAATTCCCTTCTCCGCAAGATGCCTGCACGAATTGAGCACCGCATGATGCTCGATGGTCGAAGTGATGACGTGATCGCCGGATTTTGCCAATCCGAAAATCGCTAGATTGTCAGCCTCGGTGCCGCCGCTGGTGAAGACCACCTCGGCAGGCCGGCATCCTAGAAGATCAGCCACCGACTCGCGTGCGCGCTCGACCGCGGCCCGCGTCTCTTGCCCATGATGGTGGATGGAAGACGCGTTCCCGAAACGCTCCCCGAAATACGGCCGCATTGCCTCAAGAACCTCAGGCAATACGGGCGTAGTGGCGTTGTTGTCGAGATAAACCCGGCGCATATGGATATTCTACGCCGCGGAGGCAGGTGTCGACCCGCGTTTAGATTGCTCCGTACACTCCCGTGATACTTCCCCGACGAATTGTTTACAAAATTCCGATTCACAAATTACAAATCCCCGATTTCCTGTAGACATCTTCGCGCCAAGCCTCAACTAGCCTCCGAACAGACGCGCATTTTTCCGCGTTCAATTCACCATTTCTGAAGAACCGGAGTGTAGAACATGGCACGAGAAAATTTCCCAGCTACCCTGTCGCCCTCGACGGACGTCGCATCAACCGGAAAAGAGACTGACTCTCAATTGCAACGCGGCTTCGACCGGCGTTCGCTATTGAAGGGACTTGGAGTCGTGGGCGTGGCCGTATCGGCAGGTTCGCTGCTGGCGCCCGAGGAGGCGCACGCCAGCGGCGGTCTTACGCACGGCGACGCCGCCATCTTGCGCTTTCTGGCCGCGGCTGAAATCCTCGAGAGCGATCTCTGGCTACAGTACACCGAACTCGCAGGAACTCAAGACGACGAGGTCGCAAAAATCGCAAGTCAACAGATTCCGGGGTATCCGGCAACCGCAACCGGTGGAAACAATCCCTACACACAGGCCGTCCTGCAGCTCGATGGCGACATGGATCAGTACATTCATGACAACACCGAGGATGAGCTGACGCACGAGACCTTCATCAACGCTTATTTGGTTTCAAAGGGTGCGTCTCCAGTGAGTCTTGAGCAGTTCCGTACACTGCCCAGCAGCAAAGCTACCGGCGCGAACCAGGTCGGACGCCTCACCAACCTAATGCAGCTCACTGTCGATACCTCCTGGTGGACTCGCTACCGCAGCCGTACTGGAAACCCTGACTTGGGCGATACGTTCCCGAACGCCGTTCCTACCTTAGGGGTCAAGCAGCACACGGCAATTCCGCGCACCGATGATGACTTGACTGATTCCAATTTCCTTCAGGCAATCGCCAACACTGCAGGTTTCCACTTTGCCTTTATTGAGCAAGGCGGGACCAGCCTCTATCCCAAGTTGGCGCAACGAGTAACCAGTGTGGATGTTTTGCGGATCGTGCTGGCGATCGGCGGAACCGAGATCGCCCATTTTCAGACGTGGCACGACAAGGCCGGCAATGCGATACCCGGGAGTGCCACCGATCCGGTAACTGGGGTTCCAGTGACCTTCCCCGATCTGACTCAGCCCTCTGTCGGCGAGGACTTGAAGTCGAATCTGATCATGCCCGAGCCAACCGTATTCCTTAAGAACCTTCCGGTATGTTCGATCATCCGGCCCACCGCCACCAAAGGAGCTGCGATGGGAGCTCTCGCCGGCCTTACCGAAGATGGGCTTTTCATCGGCCAGTCCTCGGCGTTCTTTGATTTCATGCGCGGTCTTGCGGCAGATGCGGACAACGCGAAACGCGGAATTAGCTAATTCAGCACTGTTCGCTCGTGGTCGCTACCCCGGGGCGCTGTGGTTCACCTGGATCGCAGCGCCTTCCTCTCATAATCGCCGAGTTCTGAAATTTGTGTTTCAGCAAGACCGCAGGAGATCTAAATGTTCGAAGGCCTCTTTCAACCTATGCACTTGCTGTTGATCTTTGGGATTGCTCTGCTGGTGTTTGGACCTAAGAAATTGCCGGAACTGGGTAAAGGAATAGGAGAAGGCATACGCGGCTTCAAGTCGGCAATGAAGGAATCCGACAATCCGTCCAAGAAAACCTCGCTCCCGCAAATCTAGCAAAGACGGCACTACGAACGCTCCGCCTGAATTTTTGCTACCCTAACGTTTGTTCCCGCGCACGAGATAACCCCGAGGTGATCAATGTCAGGAGGCCTGCGTTTGCTTTTCCTTTCGGTCCTGGTCGGTATCGCCGCTGCAGCGGTACTTGCAGATGATGCTTCCGTGAAGTCCTCCAGCGCAAAACCTCCGCTGGCGCCGCAGAAGCCGGTTGTGGATGACGTACAGGGCCACAAGATCACCGATGATTACCGCTGGCTCGAAGATGCGGCCAGCCCGGAGACGCAGCAGTGGGTCAGCGACGAGATGGCCTACACCCGCGGCGTTCTCGATCCGTTGCCAGAACGCGACCAGCTTCATAAGCGACTGACAGACCTGATGTCGATCGGCACCATTTCTGCGCCGCAGATCGGCGGCAAGCACTACTTCTACACCAAGCGCGAAGGCTCGCAGAACCAGCCAGTGCTCTTCGTACGTGAAGGTGTGAACGGAAAAGACCGCGTACTGGTGGATGTGAATCAGCTTGCGGCTGACGGAACGGTGGCTCTCGACTGGTGGGTACCTTCGGACGACGGCAAGTATGTGGCGTATGGCACTTCACCGAGCGGCTCCGAGATGAGCACGCTACATGTGATTGAGACTGCCACGGGCCAACTGCTTCCTGACTCGATTGAGAGAACGCGCGCGGTCAGCCTGGCCTGGATGCTCGACAACTCCGGTTTCTGCTACACGCGTTATCCCAAGAAAGGCGAAGTTGCTGAAGGTCAGGAAGTTTATTACCGCCATGTTTTCTATCACACGCTGGGCTCTGATCCGACCAAGGACCCGCTAGTTTTCGGCAAAGATCTCGGAGCCGAGGATTGGCCGCAAGTCGATCTCTCCAATCACGGTGACTGGCTTCTTATCACCGTCGCGCAAGGCTGGACCAAGACCGACCTTTACGTGCAGGATTTGAGACCGGGAATTGAGCGCAAGCCTCCCGTGCGGATTACCGAAGGCAAAGACTTTCTCTACGGCGGAGAGATTTTCAACGGCAAGATCTATATCACCACTAATGAAGAGGCGCCCCGCTACCGGACGTTTGTAGTTGATTCGGCGTCGCCTGCGCGCACGAATTGGAAGGAGATCATTCCGCAGAATGACGCCGTACTGCAGGGAGCAGCTATCGTAAACGGTTTGCTGCTGGCCCAATACGAGAAGAATGCCAGCTCACAACTCAAGCTGCTGAATACTGATGGCAAGACTCTCGGCGATGTGCAACTTCCCGCCATTGGCAGCATTTTCGGACTTGGCGGCAAGTGGGACCGCAAAGAAGTGTTCTTCGCATTCCATTCCTTCACCGTGCCAGATTCGATTTATCAGGTTGACCTGGCCACACGCGGAACGACGCTTTGGAGCAAGGTAGAAGCGCCCGGAATTGATCCGGACAAGTACGAAGTCAAGCAGCTCTGGTTTGATTCCAAAGATGGAACCCACGTGCCCATGTTCGTCTTCCACAAAAAGGGTCTGACGTTGAACGGCAAGAATCCCACCCTGCTCACCGGCTACGGCGGATTCAATATCAGCCTGACTCCGAACTTCGTGGGCGACCGCTACCTGTGGCTGGAGCATGGCGGCGTATTCGCCGTTGCCAATCTCCGCGGTGGCGCTGAGTTTGGCGAGGACTGGCATCGCGCGGGCATGCTCGACAAGAAGCAGAATGTCTTTGACGACTTCGCTGCGGCGGCGGAATTCCTGAGCTCGCAGAAATATACCGACAAAGACCATCTCGCGATTCGTGGCGGTTCGAACGGCGGCCTGTTGATGGGCGCCACCCTTACTCAGCGCCCTGACTTGTACCGCGCCGTAGTGTGCCAGGTTCCGCTGCTCGATATGCTGCGCTATCAGAATTTTCAGATCGCAAAACTTTGGGTGGCGGAGTACGGATCAGCGGAAGATCCTAAACAGTTCGACTGGATCTATGCGTACTCGCCTTACCACCACGTGAAACAAGGTACGGAATATCCGGCAATTCTGTTTATGACAGCAGACACCGACACCCGCGTGGACCCCATGCACGCGAAGAAGATGGCCGCGCTGATGCAGGCCGAGGCCGCCAACGGCCAAAGCCGCGAGCGCCCGATTCTGCTGCGCATTGATACCAAAGCCGGACACGGCGCGGGAAAGCCGATAGCCAAACAAGTCGAGGACATGACAGATATTTATTCATTCTTGTTTTGGCAGTTGGGAGTGCAGTAGGTTGAGCATCCTATTTTCTGAAACCATGAACCGTCAGGAGCATGTCGATGAGATTGACCATGGCGTTGATAGCGACCCTGCTGACTGTTGGTCTATCTGATGGAGCATGTTTGGCGTCTTCCGCTGACGCATCTAGTCCGTGGCATGTAACAGGAACTCCGTCAGTTATTTCGCAAGAAATTCAATTCACCAACGCTGGCGCAAATCTGGTCGGGACGCTCTATCTGCCAAGCGATGGAAACCACTTGCCTGCAGTAGTCGTTTTGCACCACGCAGGAGCGGCCACGCGGGAATCAGGGCTTTATCGCCATCTACAGGAGGGATTGCCGGCGTTGGGTTTTGCCGTGCTAATCTATGATCGCCGCGGGAGTGGGCAATCTTCGGGGAGCCTTCAGGGTGTTGACTACGAGACGTTAGCGGACGACGCCATCGCCGGGCAGCATGCATTGGCCAAGCTTTCCCGCATTGATCCAGCAAAGATTGGTTTTTGGGGACTGAGCCAGGGCGGTTGGCTGGCCGTGCTGGCGGCGGGGCGCAGTCGCGACGCTGCGTTCGCAGTTTCCGTCTCCGCGCCGCTCGTTACCGCAGACGAACAAATGCAATTCGCGACCAGCAACTTACTCAGTATTCGCGGCTACTCCCAGGAAGATGTCAGGGAAATGCTGGAGACCCGAAAGGCGTGGACCGGCTATCTAGGGGGTACAAGCTCACGTGCGGTTGCAATTGACGCTCTAACCAAGGCGCAAGCCAAACCTTGGTTTGATCTCACTTACATGCCCAAGGCATCTGAACTTTCTAATGATCCAGCACTGCGTAGGAAGATGGATGATGACCCAGTCGCATCGGTTCTGAAAACCAACGTCCCACTGCTCTTTCTTTACGGAGATTCCGATCCCTGGATCCCAGTTGCCCAATCCACCCAACGGCTGACGGTTTTGAGCGACAAGTTGCACAATATCGAGAGTGAGGTCGTTGCCAACGCGAACCACGAAATGATGTTTCCAGTAAACGAGACAATGCAAGAGGACGCTGATACGGCCAGCAAATACGCTCCGCAATCCCCAGCGTACTTCATTCTTTTGGGATCTTGGCTTTCCCGGCACGTCCTAAATCACTGAACAGGTGGGAACCTTACTTTCATGCCCGAGCTCCCCGAAGTTGAAACCATCGCGCGCGGTCTCGCCAAACGAATCTCTGGCGATGTTATCGAATCCGTCTGGCTGGGTTCGAAGCCGGAGCCGCTCAAATCGCCCGCCGCAGAAATCGCCATCGCCCTGCAAGCTAAGCGCATTTCCACAGTGCGGCGCGCGCATTTCCAGAGTGCGGCGCGCGGGAAAGCACATCGTCTTTGATCTCGAATCTGCTCGCGACTCAGCCGCATCGTCACAATGGCTTGTTCATCTAGGCATGACTGGCAGCCTCCTGGTGTGCGCGCCGGGGTTGGAACTGGAGAAGCACACTCATGCAGTGCTGCAACTCGCCTCCGGCCGTGAACTGCGTTTTGTGGATCCCCGCCGCTTCGGGCGGCTTAGCGTAATCGAAAACTTCGAGGCTCCTGGTGCCGAGCCGCTGCAAATCGCATTTGACGACTTCAGGGCCCTATTCCACCGCCGCAAGACTCCCATCAAGAGCGCGCTCCTGAATCAAAACCTGCTGAGCGGAGTGGGGAACATCTACGCCGACGAGGCCCTGTTCCGAGCGCGCATCCGGCCCCGCCGCCGTGCTTCGTCGCTCACTCATGACGAATTCCACCGCTTACACAACGCTCTGAAAAGAGTCTTGCGAGAAGCCATCCGGCTGGGCGGTTCGAGTGTTGCCGACTATGTGGATGCGGACGGCGAAGAGGGCTTCTTCCAACTGAAGCACCGAGTGTACGGGCGAGAAGGCAAACCGTGCCGGGTGTGCAAGACTCCTATCAAACGAATTGTGATCGCGGGGCGCAGCAGCCACTACTGTCCACGCTGCCAGAAGTAGGGACGCAATTGCAGATTTGAGATTGCGGATTTCAGATTGAAGATCGCGAAGACCGATCCAGCTCTTCGGTCGTGGCCTTCCAATCTGTAATCCAAACTCTGCAATCTGAAATCCCGGTTACGAAGCCTTCCCTGTTCCCTGGTCGACCACGTAAATCCGCCCCGGCCCGGCCGCCTGGATGCCATTCTTCTCGAAGGATTCCTTGATCCGGCGGCGCAGTTCGCGGCTTACGCCGAAATGCTTGTTGGGCCGGGTTTTCACTAGCATGAGATATTCGGCCTCTCCGTTGCCCACGCGCTCAATGCCCGGTACATCGATGGCACCCACAATGTCTTCCGCAAAAGCTGGATCGCGCCGCACCTCTTCTCCGACTTCCCGCAAGAGTTTGACCACCTTCTCGCTGGGCTCGCTGTAGGCGACTGTCACTCGCAGAGCCAATTGGGACCAGTCTCGCGTGGTGTTGGAGACAATCTGGATCGCGCTGTTAGGCACAAAGTGCACCGTGCCATCGTCATCGCGCAGAACGGTATGCCGGAGGTTCATGCCTTCAACCGCACCCTTCACTCCGGCAATGCGAACCGTGTCACCGATGTCGTACTGGTTTTCCAGAAGAATGAAGAAGCCGTTAATGAAGTCGTGCACTAGCGCCTGGGCACCGAAACCAATTGCCAGTCCGGCGATGCCGGCGCTCGCCAGCATAGGCCCCAGGTTGAAGCCCAGGATAGAAAGCACTTGGAGAGCGGCAACGAAAAAAATAACCACGACGGCGATGCTAGTGACCACGCTCGCCACCGTCCGGACCTGCTGGACCCGCACCCCGGAGGGGAGCTTGCGAACGTGAAGGTCAGTGGATTTTCTGGCGACTGCCCGCGCCATCCGGGTCAGCAGATAGGCCATGACCAGCACGAACACGATCTTCGGAGCATCATGGCGAAGGAAGGTCATGGTGTCTTCGCGCCAGTCGCGCAACAAAGGGGGAATGTTGCCTTCGGCAAGAGCTATTGTTTGCATGATCCAAGAGGCCATTTCAGTGCCTGATTATAACAACCACCCCGAAGACGCTCGATGCGGGCAGATATAATACGTTCAGTCTTCTCCTGCGAGGCCTATTGTGCACCGAGCGACCATTGTCTTTCTTCTGCTGCTTCTTCTGTTCATACCTTACGGCTACTCTTCGCCCCAGCGTGGCAACCAGCTACCGGGAATAGCGCCCGGGGACGAACCCGCGGTTCCTCCGCAGGTCCAAAAGGAGATGGAGAAGAAGGCCAACTTGCAGCGCCAGACTGACCTGAAGCGCGACACCGAGAAGCTGTTGAAGCTTTCCACGGAGTTGAAGGAGTATGTGGACAAGACCAACGAGAACGTCCTTTCTCTGGAAGTGTTTAAAAAGGCGGATGAGATCGAGAAACTGGCACATAGCGTCAAAGTAAAAATGCGTGGCGACTAGCCGGTTGCCATAAAACGCTTGAGTCGGTGCTCGGTTTTGAGGTAGGGTAGCTTTGGATTGCAACTGAGTTTCATCTGTAAGAGTTTCTTTATGCCACTTCCAGAAACCGAAGCTCCCGGACATCTGCAGGCGGCGCTGACATCCCGCGGAGTTCGTCTTACCCATCAGCGCCGAACTATCCTGGGAGTGGTCGAAACCGCCAAGCAGCACCTGGACGCCAGCCAGATATTGCGCCAGGCCCGCCGGTTGGACCCTGGCATTGACCGGGTCACGGTGTACCGCACTCTGAAATTACTGAAGCGTCATGGTCTGGTCGACGAACTCGACCTGATGCACATGCAGGGGGAGAAGCACTTTTACGAGCGCCGTCCTCAGCGCGATCACATTCACATGGCATGCCTGCGCTGCGGAAAGATCGCTGAATTCGAGAGCGACTTGTTCGACCGGCTTAAGGGACAAATTCAGCGCGACTGCCGTTTTCACATTGTGGTAAGCCGCCTGGAAGTCGGTGGCTACTGCGCAGACTGCCGTTCTGCATCCTCTTCAGACTAATGGTTGCAACTGGTTGCAATCCAGCTGAAACAGAATCTCTCTTGATCCATTGACCGGCACCGATGCGCCCACATACCATGATGATTGTCCATATTATGCAACCCTGTTGCAACTAAATACCCGTGTTAAACGCGCTCTATTCAGCTCTCCTCATTCTTCTGTTCGCCGCTACCCAGAGCGTGGCACAAGAGAGCCCTTTCTTTGTAACTTACACCCACCACATGGAAGAACCCGGGAACCTTGACATTGAGGCATCAAGCACGACAGGAATCCCGAGACTTGGACAGCGATTCTATTCCGCACCCTACCTGGAACTGGAATATGGGGTCACCGCTCGCTGGACTTCCGAACTCTACCTCGAGGGCCAATCAACCTGGGAAGACAGCCCGGTCTTCACCGGCTGGCGCCTGGAAAACCGCTTCAAGCCGTTGCATCGCGAGCATTGGATCAACCCCGTGCTTTATCTCGAATATGAAGACCTGAACGAAGCCAGCCGCATTCAGAAAGAGATTGAAGGCGGAGGCCCGGATTTGAGTTCCCGTAACGCGCTGCTTACGCCTGAGCACGATCACGAACTGGAAAGCAAATTGATTCTTTCCAGTGATTACCACGACTGGAATATCTCCGAGAACTTCATCGCTGCGAAGAATTTCTCTCAATCCGAGGGCGTGGAATTCGGGTATGCCCTCGGCGCTTCGCGTCCACTGGCAACTCTCGCATCTGGGGCCAATTGCCGGTTTTGCCGCGAGAACTTCATTCTCGGCGCTGAAATGTACGGGGGTTTGGGCAGCACGCTTGGCTTCGGTGTGCACGACACAGCGCACTACATTGCGCCAGTATTGTCATGGATGGTCAGCGACAACTCGACTCTGCGTTTCTCTCCTGGCTTCGGATTGACACACCAGAGCAATTCCGTGCTTCTTCGTTTTGGATATACATATGAAGTCCAGAATTTCGGCAGCAGAATTTCGAAGCTCTTCGGACGGAAACCGTGAAGCGAACCATCGACGTTGGGACGGCAGCCGGAGGGATCATCCTGACACTTTGTTTACTCGCTGCGCCGCTGCTGGGCCAGAATCCTAACTACCAGCCCGACCTGAACTGGCATGCCCCGACGGAGGCGGCCTCACGGCCGAATCCGCTTTCCACCCGGCCCGAAGCAGCCGCCGGAGGCCGCAAACTTTTCATGCGCAACTGCGTGGAATGCCACGGCAAGGACGGTGCCGGCATGGAAAAAAAGCATTCCGCAGACTTGCAATTACCCATCGTTCAGCAGGAGAGCGACGGCGTGCTCTTCTGGAAAATCACTAACGGGAACACCGGCCGCGGGATGCCCTCCTTCAGCAAGCTGCCAGAACTTCAGCGCTGGCAGCTCGTGCTGTACATTCGCACACTGAGGCAGCCATGAGATTGTCGCAAGGCTTCATCCCTTAAGCTCCGTGCCTCTTCACATCTTTCCCAATCCGCATGCCGTAGAACGAACGGTGTACGAAGAAGAAAGACACCACGAAGAAACCCAATGCCAGCACGTGAGTCAGCATGGGGTTCTTGCTAGCCAGGGAGACCGCCAACTCCACCGCCAACAGTCCAAACAGCGTAGTGAACTTAATAACCGGATTCATGGCTACCGACGACGTATCTTTGAAGGGATCGCCGACCGTGTCGCCCACCACGGTTGCATCGTGCAGAGGCGTTCCCTTCTGCTTCAGTTCGACTTCGACAATTTTCTTGGCATTGTCCCAGGCCGCACCCGCGTTGGCCATAAAGATCGCTTGATACAAACCGAACACCGCGATCGAAATCAGATATCCGATGAAGTAGAACGGCTCGATGAACGCAAACGCCAGCGTCGAAAAGAACACCGCCAGGAAGATGTTGATCATGCCCTTCTGCGCGTACTGGGTACAGATTTGCACGACCTTCTTGCTGTCCGCCACTGACGCCTTGGCCGCACTGTTGCCGTCAAGCCGAATGTTCGCCTTGATGAACTCCACCGCGCGATACGCTCCCGTCGTAACCGCCTGCGTGGAAGCGCCGGTGAACCAGTAAATAATCGCTCCGCCGGTGATCAACCCGAGCATGAACGGCGCATGCAGCAGAGAGAGCTTGTCCACGTTGGCGGTAAGGCCGTCGGTAAGCGCCATGATGATGGAAAAAATCATGGTGGTCGCGCCGACAACTGCCGTCCCAATCAGCACCGGCTTCGCAGTCGCCTTGAAGGTGTTTCCTGCCCCGTCGTTGGCTTCGAGCAAATGCTTCGCCCGCTCGAAGTTCACATCCACGTTGAAGTCGCGCTTGATCTCAGCCGCCGGAACCTGCTCAATCAGCGACAGCTCATACACCGACTGCGCGTTGTCTGTGACCGGGCCGTAAGAATCTACCGCAATCGTCACCGGGCCCATCCCCAGAAAACCGAAGGCCACTAATCCAAAAGCAAACACGGGGGCAGCGATCATGCTGGCGTGCTCAGCCAGGCCTTGCAGGCTCACCCAATACCCAGTCGCCATGAGGATGACCATGGTCAGGCCGAGGTAATATCCCGAGAAATTTCCTGCGACGAAGCCGGAAAGAATTCCCAGAGACGCGCCGCCTTCGTCCGCCGAGGTCACAACCTCTCTCACATGCCGGGACTCGACCGAGGTAAAGACTTTGACCAACTCAGGAATCACGGCGCCCGCCAGAGTACCGCAGGAAATAATGGTCGCCAGCTTCCACCACAGCGAGCCGTCGCCGCCAATGTCTGGGATCATGACGTGGGAGATGAAGTAGGTGATCGCAATCGAGACGAAAGACGTAATCCACACTAGCGAGGTGAGCGGCGATTCGAAGTTCATCTCGTCCTTGCCGTCGTAGCGGCCTTTCGCAATCGCACCATTCAGGAAATACGCCAACGCACTGGCCACCAGCATCATCACGCGCATCACGAAAATCCAAACCAGCAATTGCACCTGGACCGTGGGGCTTTTTACGCCCAGCAGGATGAAGGTGATCAGCGCCACTCCGGTCACGCCGTAGGTTTCGAACCCGTCGGCAGACGGGCCAACCGAATCGCCGGCATTATCGCCGGTGCAGTCCGCGATCACGCCCGGGTTCCGCGCGTCGTCTTCTTTGATCTTGAAGACGATCTTCATCAGGTCGGCGCCGATGTCGGCAATCTTGGTGAAGATGCCGCCGGCAATACGCAGCGCGGCCGCCCCCAGCGACTCACCGATAGCAAATCCGATGAAGCACGGCCCGGCATACTCTCGCGGAACAAACAAAAGAATAATGAGCATGATGAGCAGCTCAACGCTGATCAGCATCATTCCAATGCTCATCCCCGCGGCCAACGGGATCCGATAAATCGGATAAGGCTTGCCTCTCAGGCTGGCGAAGGCCGTCCGGGAATTCGCAAACGTGTTGACGCGAATTCCGAACCACGCCACTCCATAGCTGCCCGCGATTCCGACCAGACTGAACGCCAGAATGATCGGCAGCGTGGTGGCGACTGGATGCACCGGCGCCAGCACTCCGAAATACAGCACCATAATCACAGCAATGAACGCCCACAGAAACAGCAAGAACTTTCCCTGGGTCACGAGATACGTCTTGCAAGTCTCGTAGATAAGTTCGGAGATTTCGAGCATGGCGCGATGGACAGGCAGACTCTTCAGCCTCGAATAGATTGCCAGGCCGAAACCCAGACCGAAAATGCAGAACAGGATTCCAATCGAGAGCAGGAAATGCCCGTCCCAGCCGCCGAAGAAAGTGACGCTGCGGAGATCGGGCAATTTCAGGCTGGCTTCGCCGCTGACTTGCTCCGGCTGAGCCAACGCCGCAGACGCGCTTAGCGTCAGGAACGAAACGGCAATCGCGGCGAATTTAAGTATCCGAGAACCTTGGGATGCAAAGCTGTGAAACGCAAAGCTGGTGAGCCAGTTGCGCATGGGAATTCCTCCATATGACGCATAATGATGATGATGACGATGACTACGCGTTCAGGCCAATTTGTCCGCGACAGATTTCACATGCGCGGCTCATTACCAAGCCAGGCACGGGAGCGCACTGCCGCTTCCGAACACGCTTCCACGCAAGCAAGACTAGTAGGAGTGCTGAGTTTGGCCGCGTCCGACATTCCATGCCGCCTGCCCGCGAGTGGGAGCTTGAACCTCCCCGGCAGGCCGCACAAAACTAGCTTTTATAACATCTTGCAGGCGAGTGGGTCAAACCGCGACGGATCAATGGAACTGGAGTGAGCATCCTGCGATTTTGTCAGAGCTTTGCCCGCAGTCTCCCAAATGAGGGTGCCCCATCCTTTCGCGTTCTTTGCGAAAGGATGGGGCACGGACCCATCCCCGGCAGAGATTGCCGAACTCGTCCCAAACCATCTAGAGCAGAATCCTGCTAACGGACGGGCGCGGAAATCGTCCGAATCCCTAAGCCAAGTTCTGCGCAGCTCAAGGAGGCCTTATGCCATCTCGTGTCTTCACCGCCGTCGGTGTCCTGCTCTTCACTCTCACCGCAAACGCCTTCGCTCCCGCCGCCGGGGAATACGCCAAACACTTTGGCGCGCTCAGCGGACTGTCGGTCGCGGTGGCGCAGGCCATGCCTCCGGACCAGTATGGCTTCCGTCCTCATCCCGAATCCATGGACTTCGGCCAATTGATGTCGCACATCGCGACCACCAACTACCAGTTCTGTGCCGGCCTCAAAGATTCCGATCCCCCGGCCTTGCCTTCCCCCACCGGCAAAGACTCCGTCGTCAAGTTCCTAAGCGATTCCTTCGACTATTGCTCCACCGTGATCCCAAATCTCACCGAAGAGCAACTGAGCACGCCGCACAACTCTCCCGACGGACGCCTGCTCGGACGAGAAATCCTGCTCGCCATGTACATCCACGTAGCCCACCATCGCGGCCAGGCCGAAATCTATCTCCGCGATAAGGGCATCAAGCCGCCGGGGTACAGGATTTGAGGGATTCGGTGTTGTCGTAAGAGAGTTCTGTTCCGTAAAGTTGCGGGAATCTTTCCCTGCATCACCCCAACAGAGGGTGCCCCACCCTTTGCGGCTTTTCAAAGGGTGGGAGACCACGAACGCGGACCGCTTGTTCATCCGCCGCATCCGGCGTTTGAGCTCATCTCCTAATCCCGCACCCCCTTTGACCCCCCATCCCTGCGCGCATTAAACTACTCTCCGACCGCCATTTCCCCTCAGGAGCCCCTTGAGAACTTACCGTTCCACGCGCAACCTGCTTGCCGACGTCAAGAAAGTGCTGGCTGACAATCGTCCTTCGTTCCACCGCTCGCCGCTCGAAGAGATTGCCGGGCTCCTGTGCGAAGGCAGGCACTATAGCTGGGTGGGAGTTTATTTGACGCTGGACGAGAAATCGTCGTCGGCGCTGCTGGAGGAAGCTCTCATTAAGCCCAACCAGGTTGCGGTGCACGGAACGCGCAAGAAGATTGTGGTCGCAATGCGGGTTGGCGGACGCGAGATTGGCTTTCTGAACGTGGAGAGCGACCGCGAGAGCGCCTTTGGCTCGGAAGACCGCGTCCTGCTCGACCGTGTCGCCGGCCTGCTGGCGCGATTTCTGGCCGGGCCGCGCGGGAAATATCTGGTGCTGAAAGCCGCAAAGGCCCTGCCGACCGCTTCCCGGGCGATAGCTGCGTAGGTTGGTTGCGCAAGCTGTCGGGTTCCCACCCTTTCGCAAAAAGCGCGAAAGAGCCTGCCCTGAGAGTTTGTGACTTTTTTAAATTTATGACCAGTTTGTCGTTGTAACTATTTTGTTTGCAACATCGATTTTTTGACGACATCAAAAAAGTCACAGCCTCTGAGCGAAGTCGAAGGGATGGGCACCCAGCTTTCTCTTTACGTCTGAAACCCCAACGTCGTCCTATACTGCTCTGAATGGCTGCGCCATCATCCCGGCTGGCATACATTGACTGGCTGCGCGGGCTTGCCTGCGTACTCATGTTCCAGACGCATTGCTACGACGCCTGGCTGGGAGGCGCGGCCCGCCAATCCACGTTCTTCATGTGGTCGCAGCTCGGCGGCACATTTCCCGCGCCGCTGTTTCTTTTTCTCGCCGGAGTTTCTTTCGCGCTGGTGACCGAGAAGCTTCTGCAGAAGGGTCTCGCTCCCGGCGAGATCGCAAAGAAAACGATCCTGCGGGGCGCGGAAATCTTCGGACTGGGACTGCTGTTTCGCGTGCAGGAATATGTGATCGCTCTGGGATGGGCGCCGTGGAGCGATCTGTTTCGCGTGGACATCCTCAACACTATCGGCCTTTCTATGATGCTGATGGGCGCGATGTGCTGGATGGTGCTGTGCATTTTCGGCGCAACTGACGCTAGTGCGATCGCTGATCCGACCGCGCGAACAAAACAAAACGTCCGCGCGAAACTCGTCGGCACCGCGGTCTTCGTTGCAGCCGCAATTTCCGCTCTCGCGCCGCTGCTCTGGACCAGCTGGCGGCCCCATTTCCTGCCCTGGGAGATCGAGACCTATATCAACGGAGTCCACAAGCTCGGCACACCGCAGGCATGGCTATTCCCGGTCTTTCCCTGGACAGCTTTCGCCTTTGCCGGCCTGGCCTTCGGATTCCTTCTCATGGGCGACTCCGCACGCAGGATGGGAGCAAACGCATTTCTGCTAGCCGGAGCGGCGGGGCTGGTTCTGATCTACGGCGCGAAATTTCTCGACTCACGCCCGTGGCAGATTTATCCGGTGTACGACTTCTGGCATACAAGCCCGAGTTTCTTTGCTATCCGCCTCGGCATGTTGCTGCTGCTTGTGCTGGCGGCTTACGGTTGGTGCCGCTGGGGATTGGGCCAGTGGGAATTCAGTCCGCTGATTCAGCTCGGCCAGACTTCCCTGCTGGTCTATTGGGTACACATTGAATTCGTGTACGGCAAATACAGCATCCTGCCGCACCGAAGTCAGACGATCGCCGGAGCGACACGAGGATTGATCACGATTTTTCTGGCGATGCTGGTGTTGTCCATCTTTCGGACCAAGTGGCTGGGCAGTTGGGGAAACTTGCTGTTGTGGCGAATCAGGCCCTCGCGAGCGGAAACGTGATTCCGAAATGCGATCTTATTTCTCCGGCCAACCCTGCACGTTCGACAGCCGATGCATTCCGGAACGCTTGAGCGCGAATAGGAGTGCCCAGCCGATCACGGCGGCTGCGGCCACAGTCGCAAACAGCATCGCTGTAAAACCCGGCCAGGCTGACCAAACCGAAATGCCTCTTTGGCCGCCATACGTCGTGACAATGTCCTTGGCTTCTCTGATGGAAAGAATCACGCCGGTGAGGATTACCAGCATCAGAAAAACCGTGGAACGCGGAAAACGAAAATCGGAACGCATTTTGAACCTCCTGAGCGAATCCCAGGCTAGAGGCCCGAAGACCGCAACCATGTGTTGGCGCAGGGCACCCGAGAGCAAGCCCGCAACTTCACGAGCAAAAAACCAAATACGCCGCGAAAATCTCTCGCCCTCCCGGTGTCCTGAAGCTCTCCGAACACTGCGATCATTTCTCTACTGAATTGGTGGCGATAGAATCGCGGATACAGATATAGAAGACAGCGGTACAGGTTCAGCATTTCAGGCTTCCTTGCGAGCGACGCGGAGAGCCGCCAACCTTGTCAAATGCCGCATGCGCTCGATTTCTGCTTGCAAGTTTCGACGACCTTTCGCCGTCAGGCGATAGGCCTGCCGGTCGCGCGAACCTTCATCTTCTTCGAATCGTTCGATCCAGCCCTGACCAAGCAAGCGATGCAGCGCGCCGTAAAGCGTACCCGTACTTAAAGTCACGCGGCCGCCACTCATGCGTTCCACATCTTTTAAGATCGCATAGCCATGGCGAGGCTGCTCTACCAGGCTCAAAAGGACGAGCAGGACAGTCTCGGTAAGAGGCGGGGTTCCCATAGATCGTCATGCGACATGTCGCATGACGCCATATTACGGGGCAGGCGGTATCCGAGTCAAGAAAATATTTGACGGGCACTCTCGAGAAATTAATGCGCCGGCGCGGGCTGCGTCTCCGGAGTCTGGAAATTAACTTTGGGGACCGCCCTCGATGCTTCGGACGCCGCAAAGTACGCATCGTTCTTTTTAAACCCGGCCCACTGCGCAAACAAGCTGTTCGGGAACTGCTGCACGTAAGTGTTGTAATCCTGCAGCGTGTCGTTATAGTTCTTGCGTTCGACGGCAATCCGGTTCTCGGTTCCGGCCAGCTCATCCTGCAAGCGCAGGAAATTTTCGTTCGACTTCAACTGCGGATAGTTTTCCGCGAGGGCCAATAGACGGCCGAGGGCGCCGTCCACTCGCTGGTTGGCGGCAATCTTATCTGCTGGAGTGCTCGCCG